>OWJF01000089.1_pt1 | contig 39681 bp, 30 predicted proteins | sample 1732941 | NCBI WGS metagenome assembly OWJF01 (sample SAMN05065770, study PRJEB22554) | human gut metagenome | biome: ENVO:2100002; feature: ENVO:00000062; material: ENVO:00002003 | host: Homo sapiens | place: USA
CCTCACTCTCATACCTGGCTACCTTATATCACCCCTAACGGGGTGAGGCTGGCGCATGAAATGTTAATGATTTAATCAGCCTTATAAGATTTGGCGTTTCATAAACAGAAAACCATGCAGAAAATATTGTTTTCTTAGCTTATATACTATCCCCTACTCCTTTATTGCCTCAATATGCTTAAATCGTCCCCAGGAACTTTTGCGATAAACTGGAACTAATGGAGCAGGCACATAAAGGGTTAAATCTGAGAAATGGTGCTCGTCAAAAATATCCGTTAGTTTACAGGGCCATTGAGAATTACCAATACCTGCCAGTCGTTTTTGAAACAAATATAACTCAGTCAGATTAGAGCAGCCCTTAAAACTCCCCCTAAGTATATTTAAGGTGTCTTTTTCACACATCACAGCCATTTTTTGCAGCAACGTGTCGTCTTTAAAGCTATCGAAACCTAATTCTATTACTCTATATGTCAAGCCTTTATAGGTTACAACAGCAGGTACCACAACTTGGGGCTCTGTCTTCACCAACAGTTTTGCTGAGGCAACAAGACCTCCCCATGAGGTATACTGTATATTGGCTACGCGGAATTGAGCCACCTCTTGATAACGAGGACGTCCATTATATTCTTGCACCATATAGGCGCCCCATGACGTACAAGTAATTAAAGCAACTAACAAAGAAACAACCAACGTATTGCGCCATCTTTTGCGATTGCGTATAAAACGCTTCACATCAGCCATACACTTTAATCGCAGTTCTTTAGGCAACAAACAGCGTTTCACCAATTGCTTATAGATGCGTCCTAAATTCAAGTCGCGCACAATGCAACCCAAGCTATAGATGTCGTTACGGCAGTCTGTATCATGCTCTGAGTTTTGCTCGGGTGCCATATATCCTGGCGTACCTGCAAACTGCTTCATGTTAGCATAATGGTCCATGTCTGCCAATCCGAAGTCTATTAACTTTACATTATCCCCATTGCGTGTAATCATCACATTTTCGGGTTTCAAGTCGCGATGCACCACCTGATGGTCGTGTATATACTCCAGGGCATCCATTAGTTGGTTAAGCACTTGCAAACGCTCGCGCTTATTCGGTTTTTGGGTCTTAAGCCATTCGCGCAGATTAAGACCATCCACCCATTCCAACACAATACACCTGCCATATCCAGGAACCATTTCCATGCCAGTGGCTTGCGCAATGTTTGTGTGATGGAGTGACGACTGAATGTCATACTCCTTTTGCTGCAAATTTCTACGAATTTCTAAATTCTCGCAGCCTTCTCCTATGCCTTTCAGCGTCCACCACTGTCCATTGCGTTTGGCGCGCAACACCACAGAGTTTACAGACGAATAAATCACCTCTACGTCTGTAAAGGTGTTACTCAACTGCTCTTCATCAAAGCAAAATATTTCAGATGCGCCGTATTCTTCCATATGTGCAAAGATAGTTCTTTTGTTTCAATCTATTGTAAAACGGACTTCGCATTTTACACAAAAGAGACTTTTTCACGTTGGAGACATTCAGAAAGGGGTGATAAAAGACGTCCTTTAAGTGACGGTTAAAAAATAACTTGGTATATTTTTGTGTCCCTTTTATAAAGCAACACATGGTTAAAGGTCATAAATTGCCATAGAATAGATGAGATATAATTTCCATGCAATCTGTCTCCAAAAAGTCTATTGATTAACTCGACCAAGTTAATTGATTAACTTTGCCTTTTATATTGATTAACTCGTGCATGTTAATCGATAGACTCGATAAGAGTATATTGAATACAGATTTTGCTGATTGGACTGATTTCCTTCTTTTCGGATTGAAAGGGATGAAAAGTAGGATGTTTTCTTGAAGAATGTAAGGTCTTTATAGAAGTCGTCTAAATTCTTCCAGAAGTATGTCGTTTGGTGCAAATCTGCTTAGTATTTCGTACCAAGTTGTTTTTTTACTGTTACTAAATGGGCTTTTTGAGGTAATAGGATAGAGCCTTTTTTACGCCCTTTTAAAATTTTGAAGGAAATAGAGGTGGAAGTTATGTTTTTTTACTAACTTTGCGCGGTAGTCCTTCAAATGGTAATTTTTTTGCAGCATTTTGCCAAATGATGACTATATGGTAAGGGAATGCTCAGTTGAAACAGCACACCATTCTCCCCATTTATTAAAAAACCTTGCTGCAAACATCTAATTTAAACTCATTATTCACCTCGCGTGACTGGAATGTGACTCAGTATTCAATCACGTGTGCCCACTTTCAGCAAGATTGTTAGTTGGGCAGACATATTTAATATTCTTGGACTTTGTCCTTGTTTCTCGACCAATCGAAACCGCCAATTTCAAAAACGTATGAGAGCAAGCAGACGAAGGCTCATGTCCTTATTTTGGGCGTGAGCTGTTCGTGCTTTTCTATACGTTAAGGTGCTTGGCGGTACCTGATTGGCGGAAAAGACACAGAACAGTTCCGCCCAATTTTTTTTGCTATGAAGAAGCTTATTTCTTTTTTCCTTGTGCTTGTATGTGCAGTGTCGAGCTTCGCTCAAACCTCTTTAATGGCAACACTTAACCATGAAGGTACCATTTTCACGTTTTATGGAACTGTTGCCCTACGACAAGCACATGCTGCTGCAGTCAGTGGCGACGTGATTACGCTTTCAAGCGGAACCTTCCTTAGTACCGACATTTCCAAAGCCGTAACCATTCGTGGTGCGGGTATGGATGTAACCAAAGCTTACGATATTGTAAGCGAACCCACTATTTTGTCAGGTGATTTTAAAATTAAGATTCCCGCAGAAGATACAGGACGACTGACTTTGGAGGGGATTTATCATAATGGAACTCTTTGTTTTTATGAAGGACAGGTCAAGAATGCTTTGTTCCTTAAGTCGAGATTTAAAAAAGTATGTCCCGCTAACATCTATAGCCCTTCCATAGTACGAGATTTAACAGTTCTAAATTGTAGAATAACACATGAAATATTTGTTGGATATGGTAATTCTGCACAATTTTTAAATTCTGTGGTGAACAGCTTTGGTTATGGATACATGTCCTTTTCTCATTGTGTTATTTTAAAAGGCAATTTCTCTGAGGAAGGAAATGAGTATAAGAGCTGCATAATAACTCCCAATGATTATATTTCCGTTTCATCCTCCGCATACAACAACCTCTTTATTTCTGATATAACTGATTTTTTAAAAACCATTCCCAACAATACAAACCTCAGAGTCCCTACAAGCGATGAACGCTTTGCTTACCTTAGAGGCTACGATGACTCAAAGGACTATAAGCTTACTGACCAAAATCGCGATGTATTGAAGGCCACCGATGGTGGAGAAATCGGTATCTATGGTGGAAGTTTGCCCTATTCTGCCGTTCCCACCAATCCGCAAATAACGAAGTTTAATGTGGCATCGAAGACGACTGCCGACGGCAAACTCAGTGTGGACATCGAAGTGAAGAGCGGCGAGTAACACTGCCTCTTACCACTTTCAAACGTAAGAAACTATGCGAAAACTATTGTTATTGGCTTTGTTCCTTTGTGTCCATTGGGCAGCAAGGGGACAAGCCACCTTTGATTATAAATATTGGTTTGATGGGAATGACTCGCAAGCCCAACTCCTTACTTCTGCCAACGCACATTGGCAGGAGGAGATAGATGTGAGTCAGTTGGACTGTAGCCTCCACAGTTTCCACTTTCAAGCCAAGAACGAAAAAGGAGTATGGAGTGCGCCACATACTGCTTACTTCATCAAGACACCTAACCAGGCGGAAGGACAACTCTACTATTGGCTGGATGATAACGACAAAGCCGAACAAGCTTTTTCAGGAGGAAATGCTGCAGCCATGATCGATGTGTCGAAACTCAGTGATGGTTTGCATACCCTGCATTTCTATTACAAGGATAAGAGCAAAACCAATGTGAGCAGTACACGCTCTTGCCTATTCTATAAACTGCCAATGACGGCAAAGTTAGGCAACTATGAATTATGGGTAGACAACGACCGCAGTACCTTGCAACGTGGCAAATTCAACGGACAACCCCTCACGTTTGATGCCAGCGCTTTAAGCGAAGGTGTCCACTTGCTTCATACACAAGTGGGTAATGATGTTTATTCGTCACCCAGTTCGCAAATGTTTATCAAGGTTCCACAAACAGAGGGGATTGACAGCCTAACCTGCATGCTCTTTGTGGACGGAGAACTTTATAAGCAAGAAGCCGTGGCAACCCGCAATGGACTTCTGCACTGGGAGCTTGACGCAGCAGGCATGACACCTGGCATCCACAAGTTGCAAGTGTTAACCGTTACACCCAGTGGTGCAGCTACAGGCATGCGCGAAACCTACTTCTATCGAACAATGACACCGCAGGAGTATGCATCGATGAAATGCTACTATTCTGTGGATGGAAGCAGTCATCAAAATGAAGCAGGAGTTTACAAGAATGGTTTGTTCCACTTCGACCTCGACCTTTCCACCCTTGCTGATGGTTTGCACCAAATTAGCTTTATGATGGTTACCGAAAATGGCATTACCTCAAAAGCCAGTTCTGTATTCTTCATGAAGACGCCCTTAGGTGGTAACGGCATTACTCGTTACGACTATTGGCTCAATGATAATGAAGAAAACGCAGTACGCACCGATTTGTTACAACGTGTTGACCCACTAAAGCTAATGCAACTTTTGCCTGTAACCTCAGAGCCATTCCGCAGCAGTTCGTTCACCTTTGAGGTGGACAAGGCTGGTGTTCCGATGCTCTATGCACGAAATGATTTCCACCTCCGTACATTTGATGCCGCAGGACGCATCACGGAATCATCTGCAGCTTTTACGGATTATAAGGTGAGTAGAGATTTGGCAGACATGGAACCAATTCAGTCTTCGCAAACCTTCGACAGCCCTCGCAACAATGTCATCCGATGGTTTGAATTGAAAGCCGAAGAAGGTGATAGCATTGCTTTTAGAAGTAGTCAGGCCACTTCTATACAGGTATTCTCACCTAGCGGTAAGGAAGTCTATGCTGCCTCTGGCGATAAATCCATCAATTATGATGGCTGTCACACTTGGGAAAAAGGCACTTACTATGTGGGCGTACACGATGTGAGTGGTTCACAGCGTAATTTGACCCTCGATTATATCCATTTGGACAAATACGATGTGGTGAGTCAAGACGTGCATGTGGTAGGAAATGGAGGTCCAAGTACCATTACATTCCAAGGAAACGGCTTCAATCAATTGGAAAGCGTTACATTGAATGCAGCACAAGATATTCTGGCTGACAGCATTACTCATATTAGTGATTCTCGCTTGGCAGTAAGATTCAACTTTAAAGATTTGCCGATTGGACCCTATGATTTGACCTTCAATTTCAAAGAGGACGCTAAGACGGTAGCCCAATGCATTAAGGTGGAAAAAGCACGTCCTATTACCATTAAAGGAAATGTGACTTTTGCCTCTAACTATCTACGTACAACTAGCAACACTTATACTATCAAACTTAAGAATGAAGGAAACATGTCTGTTTATGACATGAATGTGCCTGTTTGTATCTATACGCAAACGCCAGACGACCTCATTCGAGTGGATGTAAAGGGTGCTGACTTGATGCAATTTTTCCGTAAAACGATTCCGCAGCCCTATTTGAAGCAAATTGAAGATTTGAAAGAACAAAATGCACCTATTTCGGGTGATAAGATGTTTTTTGTTAAAAGTACAGATAATGACTATATTGATGGTTATCCTGTTTTGCACATGCTTCAAATTCCTGTAAATCTACGACCTGGCATGGAAGAGGTTCTTTCCATTTCAATGAAGGCTACATCTAAGGCTTATTTATACGTATGGTATCCTGAGAATTTGGATAACGTATCATCTTCATCGAAGGTTCGTGCGGTTAGAAGAAACTCGAAAGAAAGCTGCACTCCATTCGAGACAATTCGGAGCTATAAAGCAAGAATGTGTGAGGGAAATGAGATGTTGGATGAATGGGATATGGAACATGTATATAATGTAGAAGATTGCGATAAGATACGTCCAAATAAGAACTGTCCTCCACCGCCAGGAGGTGGTGCTTCAGAGCCTGTTAATTCTCTCGACCCGAACGATATCTATGGTTATACAGCTGAATCGGGAAGCAAGTTTATGACTGCCGAAGTGCAAAATATGAACTATCGAATTGAATTTGAAAACGATCCTGAATTTGCTACGGCATCAGCTCACGTTGTTGAAGTGAAAGATACACTCAATGCTCACTATTTCGACCTAAATAGCTACAAACCTACAAGCATTAAAATTGGCGAAAAGGTGATAACGCTTGATGGTGAGCAACGTTTTGTAAAAACTGTTGATATGCGTCCATCTATCAACGCTATTGCACAAGTGGAAGGAAAATATGACAGTTTCAAAGGTATCGCCACTTGGACCTTCACCTCTATCGACCCCATGACCATGGAGCCAACCAATGATGTAATGCAAGGTTTCCTTCCTGTTAATTATGATGGAATATCGGGTATTGGTGAAGTTGCCTTTGACATCGCACTAAACAATACATTTGCTGATGGTACTGCAATAGCCAACCGCGCATCTATTGTGTTCGATGAAAACGATCCTATTCTTACACCAACGTGGACGAATGTAGTGGACGATATAAAGCCCCAAAGTCGCGTGAAAGATGTTGTTTCAAAATGTGACACACTTGTCACTATCCATTTTGAAGGAAAAGACGAAAAGTCGGGCATTTGGAAACAAACTCTCTATGTGCAGTATGGTAAGGGTACAAATTGGGAACATGTAGCTGAAACAGATTCTTCAGCTATAGACTTCCGAATCTATCCAGGAATGGAATATGCCTTCTGCACCTTAGCCACTGACTCTGCTGGCAATGTCGAAACTAAAGACTTGATAGCTGAAGCCTCGCTCAACACTTGCAAAATGGGTGATGCTAATTCTGATGAAGTGGTTGATGCACTCGATGCTGTGCTTACTATTAACTACTATTTGGGCGATAAACAAACTTACATCAATGCCACTGCTGCCGATATGAATGCCGATGGTAAGATTGACGCACTTGATGTGGTGATGATGCAAGATGTATACTTATCGACTTCGAAAAAAAGACCAATTAGAAAACGATTAAAAACAAGAAAATGAAAATAAAACAGTGGATTATGCTTCTTTGGGCATTGGCTCCATTCTTTGCTTTTGCGCAATCAAGCAAACTGCAAGTGTGGACGGATGCTGAAATGAAGTTTACAGCCGATGGAAAAACGGTTACATACATGACCGTTTACGAAAAAAATCCTGATGTAGACTACACGGCATTTAATATGGAGTTTACCTTACCTCGCGGTTTTCGCATTAACTTGGTAAAGAAAGGTAGAGAATGGGTGAAAGATATCAATCTTTCAGTGCGTGCCTCAAGCACACACACCATTAACTGTAATATGCCTGACCCCACTTTGCTAAAAATCATCAGTACCTCGTCGCAAAACGAGAATTATTATCCCGATGATGAAGATGGCAACGAATGTACTGAACTTTTCACTATCGGTCTTGTGGCTGACCCAGAAACCTACAATGGTACGTATGCTATTCAGATGGATGGTGCTCGTTTCGTAAAGAAAGATGCCAGTGGAATCAGTGCAGACGACTTAGACCATGTGGAATATTCTCAAGTTACCGTAACAGGTGGTACAGATTTTCCTGGAGTAAGTTATACGTTGTCTCCTTTAGGTATCGGAACCTTGATAGTGCCTTTTAGCTTTGTTCCGCAATCAGGATTCGAAGTGTACAATTGTACGGGATTAAATGGTTCGAGCATTCAACTTGAAAAGGTAGAAGAAGCTCAAGCTAACACTCCTTACATCGTGCGTGGTACACCTGGTACCTATCATCTGAATGGTAATTATTGCGGTTTGAACGATTCTTATTCAACTCCCTACCTCACAGGAGTTTATGTAGACTCAAAAGTACCTGAAGGTGCTTACGTAATGCAAAACCAAGAAATTGATGGATTAGGATTCTATCAAGTTGCTAAAGGGCAAAACATTACAATCAATCCTTATCGCTGCTATTTAAATAAGCAGGATATAGCATTCAGCCAATTAAAGTTTGACTTTGGTGCAATTACAGGAATTGATGACATTACCGGCGAAAGCTCAGCAAGAGTGGATGTATACAGTGCATCGGGCATTCTTATCCGTTCGAAAGTTAAGGCTAAGGATGCATTGAAAGGATTGCAACCAGGAGTTTATGTAGTTAACAATAAAAGAGTAACAGTAAGATGAGACAATATATAAAGCCGTCTATGACAATTATTGACTTGGCAAGCGAAATGCCCATTATTTGTGCATCAAGTCCTGAAATAACTGTAAAACCTGGTAATGCTGAAGAAGGCATTACACCTATGACCAATGGGTGGAGTGGACAAGTACCTTGGGACTATTCGGACGATGAATAAAAAACATTAACACGAAGGGGGACTAAAAACTATTTGCTGTTGTATGCAACGAGCTCCCCCTTCGTTACCTTCAAAAAAGGCTCTAATAATCTGGCTGGATTATTAGAGCCTTTTTAGATTACAGGGAAACTTTGTGTTGGTTTATTTGAGTAAGATTTAGTCAAACACAGAATTTTCTCAGTGAGCCCAAAAAACACGGGCAATTATCTATTCAATTTCAGCAACAGAACTGATAAGAATAGATAATTGCCCGTGTTTAGTTAGAGAGATTGGTTCTTCTTTATTTGAAGCCCCATACGATGGGGGTTAAAGTACGTCCCATGAGTTGTCGAACGGATGGTTTGAAACGTCGCCTTCTTCAATATCCTCTGTGTCAACCTTGTGGAATTTGTCAGAGTCGTCGGGTAAAGAGGCGCAAAGGATGCTTGATTGCGACAATTCAACAGACTGCGTCAGCGGCTTAATGTATGTTTTTTTGTTCATAGTCAATGTCGCAGTTTATTATTTAACGTAGATCTTTTTGCCGTTCACAATGTTGATACCTGATGAAATGCCATTTTTGAGGCGACCATCAATGCCATAGACCTTGATGTTGGTTATTTTCATCATGTCGTTTACTGTGATGATGCCAGTAGTTGTATCGTCGTCTTCGAATGCAAAGCTTATGGTTTTGGTAGGTGCGCCCATAATGGGAGCAGGAATGCTGAGGTAAGCCTTGTGAGCAGGAACTACGGTGTTGTTGGCGAGATAGAACTTCACACCTTCGTTGCCATTGCCAAGCACATAGTTGTTTTTGCCAGCAGCTGTGCCAGACACGGTTGTTTCGCTCACGGTGCCAACAAACAAGTTTGCGTAGCTAAAGTCTGTTTCGCAGAAGGGGATGTCGTATTTTCCTTCACTACCAATGAGCATGAAACCTACGCCAGCAGGAACTTTCTTAACTCTTGTAAGCAACACAATGCCTGTGCTTGGACTGAAGCCTGAAGCAATATAGGCTTTAACGCCTGTAGTGTTTGTAAAGTCGAGTGCTTGGTCGCTGCAGTAGGTTGTTTTTTGAGCTGCAGAGATGTTGATTGCAATGTAAGAAAGCGATTCGATTTCGTTGAAGATATTCCAAGTAGGAGAGGTTTTGTAGGCATCGAGGCTTTCAGCAGGAACATAAAGTTTTACCTCTGAGGGCATTGTTCCGTCTTCAGAGAAGCTATTGGTGCTATTAGGCACAACGGTTGCCTTGCAGGTAACTTCGGTAAGTGCAGTACAATCAACAAAAGCATGGTCGCCAATGTTTGTTACTTTCTCGGGGATGGTAACAGACACAAGACCTGAGCAGTCGTAAAAAGCATAGTCGCCAATGCCCGTTACACCTTTTACGATGATGAGAGAGGTGAGGCTTGAACAGCCTGAGAAAGCCCAACTTTCAATGCCTGTAACTTCTTGAGACATGGTAACGGTGGCGAGAGAGGTGCACTTGTTGAAAGCACCTTGTCCGATGTTCTTTACGTTTTCGGGAATGTTTATAGAGGTGAGACCTGTGCAATAGTCGAAAGCAAATTTTCCGATGCTATTTACATGGGTTGGAATTTCAATGAATTGGAGACCTGAGCAGCCTGCGAAAGCCCAATCTTCGATGCTTGTAACATTGTTATAAAGCTTAATTGAAGTGAGGTGGGCGCAATTCATGAAGGCACCATCACCGATAGATGTTACACTGTTGGGAACTTCGTAGCTGTCGTTTTCAGAACAGTAGGCAATTACTTTTTCCTTATTCTGATTGTATAATACGCCATTGTCAAATGTGTAGTTTGCTGACGAAACGGTTAAGTTTCCATACCAGTCGGCAAATGTTCTACCAGTTAAATCGTTAACACTGCTGGGGATGTTGATAGACTTGAGTTTAGCGCAGTTGGTAAAGGCTCCCATACCGATGTGGGTTAGTCCCTCGGGAAGTGTAACGGAGGTGAGGCTTGCGCAACCATCAAAGGCATAGTCTCCCAAATTTTTTACACCTTGGGGCAATGCAATTGTGGCAAGACGCTTGCAGCCTGAAAAAGCATAGCGTTCGATATTGGTTACACCATTTTGCATGGTAAGTGAAGTGAGCTTTGTACACTTTTGAAAAGCTCCTTCGCCTATGCGAGTAACACTTGCAGGGATAGCAACTGTGGTGAGGTTGATGCAGTTAGAGAAGGCTTCGGTGTCAATATCGGTTACATTCTCGGGAATTGTAAGGGTGTTGAGGTTGTTGCAACCATAGAAGGCTCCCTTGCCAATGCTTGTTACGCTGTTAGGAATAGCATAGTTGTTGCTATTAGAACAATAGGCAATGAGCTTTTGCTTGTTTGAGTTGAACAATGCGCCATTCTCGAACGAAAGGTCGTTAGACGTTACGTTTAAGGTTCCATACCAGTTGGCAAAAGTTTTTCCGGTTAAATTCTGAATGGTACTGGGAAGGCTAATAGATGTGAGTTTTGAGCATCCCGAAAAAGCTTCATCTCCAATATTTGTTACCCTTTCAGGGATTGTAATTGTTGCAAGATTTGAGCAGTTAGCAAAAGCTTTATATCCCAAAGTTGTTACTCCCTCAGGAATTGTTACAGACTCAAGGTTAGAGCAAAGCCAAAATGCACCATCGCCAATGTTTGTTACTCCTTCGGGGATGGTAATAGTTGTAAGGCTTGAGCAATTGTAAAAAGCTTCATATCCGATGCGGGTTACACCCTTAGACATTGTGACAGATGTGAGGTTTGCGCACCAAGAAAAGGCGCGGTTGCCAATCACCACTTTGTGTCCTTCAATCTCTCCGGGGATTGTGATGGCTTTGAGTGCTGCATCAGCTAAGCCTGTAACAACAGCATTGTCACCCTCGATTTTGTAAGTGACATTGCCCGAGGTTTTGTCGGCCCATGATGGCAATGCGCACATTAAGCACACCAACAGTAAGAGGCATTGGTGAGAAAACGTGCAAAAAGTTAATTGCAAAATTCTCTTCATGTTTTTTGTTTTAGATTAATTTATTTTGTTGTTATTTACTTCAAAGCGTGTTTCATCTGCAACAGTTCAATGCTTTTTAAACATCTGTGAAGGATGAAAAATGTTTTTCTTTTAAGATTGTTCAATTCAGTTGCAAAAATACGCATTTAGATTTAATGAACAATGAAAAATGAATAATGAATAATAAAAAAAGAAGAAAATAAAAAATGAGCGATGAATAATGAACGAAATAAAAAACGAACGATGAAAAATGATGTACATCTTTCATCGTTCATTATTCATTATTTATTTCCATTTGCACCGAAGCGACCATTAGGTTGTGGGGCTGTGAAGTAGTAATTTTGATCGTTTGAGTTGTCGAAGAATATTACTTTTTTCATGCCAAAGAAGGGAAGACCATTGGGGAAGAGACGTTCAACATTCGTAACACCGCCTGTTAGAGCAGGACTACCCGTTTGTAAGGCAAAGTCCCAAGCCTTGTTGAATGCTAACGGAGCACCGTTCTCTACTTTATCTATCTCGCAGTTAATGTTCATATTTTCGTTTTGCGTAAAACTCTTGAATAAGGGATTCAGTTGACCCGCAACACTGCTCTTGATGTCTGTGTCGAACCAGATGCCTAAGTTAGCCCCCTTAGCCATTTGTGCGACACCAATGTCGGTAGATGCATAATAATAGTTGGGTGTGAGATGGCAGTGTTCTTAATTGTGTGTAAACCTATTTGTCAGAACTTTTAGAATTACCTTATTATATATTATAGGAACGCGCGCGCGAACAATCTGTTTAAAAAACTATTCCAAAATGGTGAAATAATGCTCGAACGGCAAAGAATAACATGGGCATAAAGAGAGAGGGAAGCAGGTTGATGGTTTTGCAATCCTTTATGTGTAGTACGCCCAAACCTGAAGCTGTGATGAGGATACCTCCGACAAGTGAAACTTCAGAGATGAGTTCGGTGGAGATAAATGATCGGGAGAGGAGTGCAATGCCGTAGATGGCTGACATCCATACAAACACAGCAATACTAGTGAGTGCAATGCCAAAGCCATAGGACGAGGCTAACACAAGAACTGTGACAAGATTGAGTGTAGCAGCTGTCATTAAGTAGGTGTTGTCACCATAGAGTGCACTCATAACAGGACCCATCATGGCAAGGGTGCCAACGCAACATAGTAATATACTTGTGGTAATGCCTTCGGCAAGGTTGGTTGTGGAAATACGACGTGTGGCGCGTTCCATGCGTTGATCCATTTTGAGTAAGGTGCCTGTAAGACCACCTAATGACAAACAGAAAATGAAAAGTACGGGGTATTGCGTTTTTTGCATGCTCTCGATGGCAACGTTCATACCTAAGGTGATGGCACAAAGTCCCATAGCAGAGTTGAGCACGTTGACGTATTTTTCGCTAATGCCGCGCTTAAAAAGTGCTCCGATGGCGCTGCCCACGATAATGGCTACAGCGTTAATGATAATTGCGTACATGTTGGGTGTGTGGAGGAATATGTGTTATTTTTTATGCAAAATTAGTGCAAGGCGAGTTCAATACAAAATAAAAAGCCAAGGGATTTTTATTTTTATTGCCGAGCCGCAGCCTAATTTGCGCAAAGCAAAATTAGTGCAAAGTTAAAGTGTATGAGGCAAATTGCCAAATTTTAGAACGGTTAATCTATAGGGATTTCGATGCTTGTTATGCCCATTTTATTGTTAGCTTTGTAAAAACTCTTGCATTTTGTGTACACTCTATTGATATAATGCTTAATTTTGTCGGCAAATTAAATAATAAATGAAGCATTATGGAAAATATTGATTGGGCAAACCTCAAGTTTGGTTACATGCCCACCGATTACAACGTGCGCTGCTACTACCGTAATGGCAAGTGGGGCGAAATAGAGGTTTCGTCTTCTGAAACCATCAACATCCACATGGCTGCCACAGCTCTTCACTATGGTCAGGAGGCTTTTGAGGGTATGAAGGCTTTTCGCTGCCCTGATGGTAAAATTCGCGCATTCCGCATCAAGGATAATGCAGAACGCTTGCAGAGTACTTGTCGTGGTATCCTTATGCCTGAACTTCCTACCGAACTTTTTGAAGAAATGGTGAAGAAGGTTGTGAAGTTGAATGAACGTTTTGTGCCGCCTTATGAAAGTGGTGCATCGCTCTACATACGTCCGCTTCTTATTGGTACGGGGGCTCAAGTTGGTGTGCATCCTGCTAACGAATATTTGTTTGTCATCTTTGTTTCGCCTGTAGGTCCTTACTTTAAGGGGGGCTTTGCTACGAACGATTATGTAATTATTCGCGAATATGATCGTGCAGCTCCCTTAGGTACTGGCCGTTATAAGGTGGGTGGTAACTACGCAGCCAGTTTGGCTGCTAACAAGATGGCACATGATGCAGGTTATGCTTCAGAGTTCTATCTTGATGCCAAGGAAAAAAAGTATATTGACGAATGTGGTGCTGCTAACTTCTTTGGTATTAAAGAGGGTAAGTATATTACACCGAAATCGTCTTCTATTCTCCCCTCTATTACCAACCGCAGCTTGCAGCAGTTGGCTAAGGACTTAGGCATGGAGGTTGAAGTGCGTCCTATCCCTGAGGAAGAACTCACAACCTTTGAAGAAGCTGGTGCTTGTGGCACAGCAGCTGTGATTAGTCCTATCCGTAAAATTGACGATCTTGAAAACCATAAGAGCTACGTCATTTCGAAGGATGGTAAACCAGGTCCTTGGAGCGAAAAGCTTTATACACATCTTCGTGCCATTCAGTATGGTACTGAGCCTGATGTGCATGGTTGGACCACTGTAATTGAGTAATTAAAAATCTGTTCTCTCCTTTAATGCCCTATTTAGCTGTGAGAATAGGGCAGGGGAGAACACCTTATAGTATATATGAAAAAGTCAACTCATACTCTCTTGCTCGTCTTCGTTTTTGCTGTTATCGGCATGATGGTTGCTTGTAATGGTGACAAAAAGAAACTCGAAGACAAAGAAAAGGAATTGGCAGAATTGCGTCAGCTTGCCGAACTCGACAAAAAGGAAATGGAAAACCAATATGCAGAGTTTGCAAGCCAATATGGTGAATTGAAGCGCAACGTGAAAGACGATTCGCTTATTAACCGATTGAATCAAGAACAAGCCCGTGCTGAGAATCTTTTAAAGGAACTGAAGCGCACAAAGGCTGATAATTCTGCAGAAATTCTTCGTTTGAAAAATGAGCTCGCTACTGTACGTGCTGTTTTGCGCGATTATATCCGACAGGTTGATTCTTTGCAACAAGTTAATCAAGCCTTAGTGGGTGAACGCGATATGGCTCGTGCTGATGCAGAACGTGTGCGCCAAGAAAATAGTAATATCCAAGCTGAAAACTCACATCTTAATGAACGTGTGGCTATTGCTGCTCAGTTGAATGCTACTGGTATTTCGGTTACACCATTGAAGAAAAATGGTAAGAATGCTAAGAAAAGCAAGGATATTGCACGTTTTGCCGTGTCGTTTACTATTACTCGTAACGTAACAGCAACAGCAGGTAATCGCACAGTTTATGTGAGATTGCTTAAACCTGGACAGCAGGTGGTAAATCAGTCGGGAACTTTCCATTACGAAAATCGCAACATTGGTTATTCGGCGGCTAAAACCATTGAATATTCAGGCCAAGAGGTGCATACTTCGGTTTATGTGCCTGTTAGCGAATTCTTGAGTGGAGGTACATATTCAGCCTACGTCTTTGCTGATGGACAAATGATTGGCTCGGGACGTGTAACACTCAATAAGTAATTGAATAAGTATTAAGTGCTAAGTATACAGTATTACATTTTGGTTATGTGCAGAGGTAAAAATGACTTTGCCTAATAGAATATAATGGCTGATATTTAACACTTAATTCTTTTAAAAAGGCTATAGACGCGGTAAAATCGAGTTTTACTACATAAAACCAGATTTTTTCAGAAAAAAAGTGTGTTTAAAAGGCGTTATTTGCATTTTAATGTATTATCTTTGCCACGTAATAAACGTGGCTATGCAAAGCGTGTGTAGCAAAATAATTGAAAATCAATCATTAAAATTTCTACAAACAATTAATTTTTACAACAATGGCAACTACAAATGCTAGCGCACCCAAGGGTGCACCCAAAAAACAATCAGCGGGCTTTACCGGCATCAAGTCTGGTTTCGCTGTAATCATCGTATGTGCAATCATCGCCGTATGTCTCTATCTCTTCGGTGCTGGTCACCTTTCAAACTTCAAGGGTGCTGAAGGTGATCCCGCAATGTTCTCAGTTTTCTCTGAAAATACTTACGAACCTGCAGGTATCATTGGTACAGTTTACAAAGGTGGTTTCGTTGTGCCTATCATTTGGACACTCTTCGTAACTGTTGTAGCTTTGGCTATCGAGCGTTTCTTCGCTATCCGTAATGCTTATGGTCGTTCAAGCTTGACTAAGTTCGTTGCAGACATTAAGGTTGCTCTTCGTCAGAACGACCTCGTTAAGGCTCAGCAGCTCTGCGACAAGCAGCGTGGTTCTGTAGCTAACGTTGTAGGCGCAACTCTTCGCAAGTACAAGGAAATGGAAGAGAATACTACTTTGACTAAGGAACAGAAGGTACTCTCAATCCAGAAGGAACTTGAAGAGGCTACAGCTCTCGAAATGCCTATGATGCAGGAAAACCTTCCTATCATCGGTACTATTGTAACACTCGGTACTTTGATGGGTCTTTTCGGTACTGTATTGGGTATGATTAAGTCGTTCTCAGCTATGGGTGCTGGCGAAGGTGGTGCTGACTCTTCAGCCCTTTCAGTAGGTATCTCTGAGGCACTTGTAAATACTGCCTCTGGTATCGCAACTGGTGCGCTCGCAGTTATTACTTACAACTACTACACTAACAAAATCGACCGCTTGACTTTCAGCCTCGACGAAGTTGGCTTTACTATCGTAGAAACTTTCTCTGCAACTCACTAATAGCATAAAAAGGTATTTAAGACATGGGACGTTTTAAAATTAAAAAACAAGATACGTTCATAGACATGACGCCTATGAGCGATGTCATGGTCCTGCTGCTTACCTTCTTTATGTTGACTGCTACTTTCGTTAAGGAAGAACCTATTAAGGTGGTAACACCTGGTTCGGTCTCTGAAATCAAGATTCCTTCTACCAACTTGCTTACCATCTTTGTCGAGAAGAATGGTAAGGTGTTCATGACAATGGACTCTCCCGAAGGCCTCACTAAGCTTGCTGAAGCTATGAATCAGGCCGATAAGTTGGATCTTTCTCCTCAGGAAGTGAAGGAATTTGCACAGGCTCCTACATTCGGTACACCTCTTAACACTATCAAGGGATGGCTTGCAAGTGGTGACAGAATGAATGAATTGCTCACTAAGAGCAAAGAAGCCGGTATTCCTTGCGACAGCGTAAACAATGAGCTGAAAACCTGGGTAAGCACAGCACGTGAAGCGTGTGGCGAGAATATGCGTATTGCAATTAAGGCTGATAAGTCTACTTCCTACGCTGTAATTAAAAGAGTTATGGATTCTCTGCGCGAGATTGAGGAAAATCGATACAATTTGATTACCTCACTTAAAGGCGTAGAAGACTAAAATTTGAATGTTATGGCAAAATTAGGTGGAAGTAAACAAAAGAAAATGAGCTCGCGCGTGGACTTCACGCCGATGGTGGATATGATCATGTTGCTCGTGACATTCTTTATGCTTTGTACAACTCTTCTCAAACCGCAGACAATGGAAATTTCTATGCCTTCGGATAAAGAAGATACAAAAGAAGAGAATCAGAGTCAGGTGGCAGCTTCTAAGGCTATTACTATCCTAATCGATGAGAATAACACGCTCTACTATTTCAAGGGTAAACCCGATGGTGGTACCGACATTCCTAATGAAGGTAAACTGTTTGCCACTACTTACGGCAAAAATGGCTTGCGTAAGGTGCTTCTCGAAAGCAACCCCCAAGCTGTAAAGGCTGTTCAGGCATTGAAAGATAAGTATGCTCGCATGGCAACATCTAACGTTCAGCAAGAACAAAAGCAGAAGGCACAGTATAAGGAAGAGCTTAACAAAATCAAAAATGCTGAGTACACTCCAAGTGTAATCATTAAGGCATCTGATAAAGCTACTTATGATAACCTTATTCAGGTGCTCGACGAAATGCAGATTTGCAGTATTGGACGTTATGTAATTGATAAGTTCGTAGACGGTGACAAAGCTAAAATTGATGCTTTGAAAAACGGCTCTGCGCAGTAATAACAATAAGCTAAGTATAACAAAAAATTATGTCTAAAATAGATTTAGCATCAAAACAATGGTGTGACTTGGTCTTCGAAGGACGTAACAAGGAGTACGGAGCTTATCGTAACCGCGCCAATAAAGGCAAGTTCCAACTCCGTGCGATCTTTATCGTTCTTATTCTTATTGCAATAGTAGCTGTCGGTATTGCTCTTAAGTCGGCAGTAGAACAAGCTATCGCTAAGAATAAAGATATGGCTTCAGAGGAAATCACCGAACTTCAGGAATTGAAGAAGGATGAACCGAAGAAGGAAGAAAAGAAGAAAGAACCCGAACTCAAATACGAGGAACCTAAGCAAATTGAAAAGGTAAACGTGAAGTCTTCTATTCAGTTTACCGTTCCTAAAATCGTTGAAGACGATAAGGTAGATCATTCTAAGGAACTCAAAACTCAGGATGAGGTTACTAAGAATAAGTTTGCCATCGCGTCACAAGACTATGTGAACCCTAATGGTGATAACTCTGGTATCAACATCGACGACTTGAAGGAAAACCAACGTGCTGGTGGTACTGTCACTCCTCCCAAGGAACCTGAAGTGGTTGACAATGCCCTCGTAGAAGTACAGGCTACATTCCCTGGTGGCGAAGCTGCTTTGCTCCAGTTTGTAAGCAAGAACCTTAAGTATCCTGAAATTGCTCAGGAACAGGAATTGCAAGGTACTGTAGTACTCCGCTTTAAGGTAGGTACTGACGGTTCTGTAAGCGATGTGAAGATTGAAAAGTCTCTTTCTCGTGAGTGCGACCAGGCTGCTGCAGCTGTAGTTCGCAAACTCCCTCGCTTCGTTCCTGCTAAGCAGAACGGTCACCCCGTTCCTGTTTGGTTCCGTCTTCCTGTTCGTTTCCGCATCCAGTAATATTTCCTTTACTTGATGTAAGAAATAACTTATAATTTGACAGGCAACAACGCTGCACTGCATAGTGTAGTTTGTTGCCTGTCTTTTTTTTTATTCCTTTTTATCGTATTTTGAGATAAAATGTTTCAAAACATTTTGTTCTTTATGTGCCTTGTACTACCTTTGCTATAGTATTCTATAATAACACAAGGAAATGAAACTCAGTAATTTATTAAAATGCACACTTCTTTTTGCTCTTTGCCTTATGGCATCATGCAAAAGTAATAAGAAGACTAATTCTAACTGGATGCAGGAAGATGATGTTAAGGTGGCTGTTGACGAAACTTTCAAGCCTATCCTCGACAACATCATACAAAGCTTTGGTATGGCACATCCTGAGGCTAATATGAAGCCGCAATATGTGAGTGAAGACCAGGCTATACGCATGCTTGTTAATGACAGTATACGTTGTATTGTGGTAACGCGCAAACTTAATTCTAATGAACGTACTATTATTGAAGGCCATCGCTTAGGTGTTACACAATCTATGATTGCCTCGGATGCCATTGCATTGATTGTGAACAAAGAATGCAAGGATTCGATTATCACACTTGATGAAATCAAAGGCATTGTTACGGGTAAAATAACTCGTTGGGAACAACTAAGCAATGCAAAACATCGCAAGGGTGAACTCAAACTTGTGTTCGATAATTCTGGTTCAAGTACAGTGCGTTACATGAAGGATTCGCTTTGTAATGGACAAAACTTGAAGGGGAATGTCTATGCGTCAGAAGGAAAAACAAATCAGTCTGTAATTGATATGGTTGAAGCCGATCCTAATATTATTGGTATTGTGGGAGCTAATTGGCTTAAAGGGGCAAGTGATAATGCTTTGGCTGATTTCTCTAAACTCCCTTTTAATGTGTTGCGTGTATCTCGTTACAGTGATATTGAACGATCAAAGTATGTGCGTCCTTACCAATATTATATAGCTACTGCAGACTATCCTTTATTGCGTTCGGTATACATCATACATACAGATCCTCGTAGTAGATCGATGTTGAAAAACTTTTTCTTTTACACCAAGGGACAAAAGGGACAAACCATTATTTGCAACAATTCGCAGCTCCTTCCTATTACTCCTGTAGAGGTTAAAGATGTGAGCATAAAGTAAAAGGAATGTTCCTTAAATTCAAACTTTTAACTTTAAAAAGATATGGCTGGATTAAAAGATAGATACATACGTTTTGACTGGGCCATAAAACGTTTGCTCAGACAAAAGGCAAATTTCGATGTACTTGATGGTTTCCTTACAGTATTTTTGAACCAAAAGGTTAAGGTGATTGAAATCTTGGAGAGTGAGTCAAATCAGCAAGATTCTACCGATAAGTTTAATCGTGTCGATATCAAAGCTAAGGACGAAAAAGGTGATATCATTATTGTTGAGGTTCAAAATACTACTGAACTCTATTATTTAGAGCGTATTCTTTATGGAGTAGCTAAGGCAATAACCGAACATATTAATTTGGGTAATTCCTATAAGGAAGTAAAGAAAATTTATTCAATCAGTATCTTATATTTTGATTTAGGTAAAGGTTCTGATTACCTTTATGTGGGACAAAACAATTTCATTGGTGTTCATACTAAAGACCAATTGCAAGTCAACGCTAAAGAAAAAGGTACGATTGTAAAAAAGTCTCCGTCTGATATCTTTCCTGAATATATATTGGTTCGTGTCAATGAATTTAATAAGGTAGCTGTAACTCCTCTTGAAGAGTGGATTGACTACCTTAAAAACGGAGAAATTCGTCCTGATACGCAAGCTCCAGGTTTACAAGAAGCGCGTAAAAAATTGCAATATTATTCAATGAACGATGCAGATCGTTTGGCTTATGACAAACATATAGACTCTGTTATGATTCAGAACGATGTTCTTGAATCAGCTCGTGATGAAGGCTTAGCTCAAGGTATGGCTCAAGGCATAGAAAAAGGCATGGCTCAAGGTATGGAGAAAGGCATAGAAAAAGGTATAGCTCAAGGCATAGAGAAAGGCATGGCTCAAGGTATAGAGAAAGGCATGGCTCAAGGTATAGAAAAAGGCATGGCTCAAGGTGCTCTGCGCGAAAAATTGTTCTTAGCAAAAAAGTTGTTGGATAAAGGGCTTTCATTGCAAGAGGTTAGTGAATTAACAAATTTGCCGGTTGATGAGTTACAAGAGGCGAGCTTAAACTAACGAAACAAACTAAAAGTGCAGAGTTTCAGTAAATAAATAGAAAATAAAAGGCATAATCTCTTGAATATTTGCTATATTTGCACGGATTTTTCGCATAACATGCTTAGTTCATGCACATAGTGCAAGATTTATAACGAATAAAACAGCAACACAATATATGAAAAAGAACTTTTTTCGCGTAGCAGCGTTTTCAGCGCTCCTCGCTTTAGGCGTAAGTGGATTACAAGCTCAGACACGCAATTACGATTGTCCTCCTTTGAATCCTGAATATAAGGATCAAGCAGAACAGGTTGTTAATTTACAAATGGACGATCCCGACAAGGCTGGTAAGGTCTATATGGCTCTCGAAAAGAAAATTAAGAAGAGTAAAGAAGATCTTGTAGCTGTAGGTACTTTCTTCCTTGAAAATAATGAACTTCAGGGAGCAAGTCAGTGCGCTAAGTTGGTTTATGCACTCGATCCTACATATGTTCCAGGTTTGATGTTCTCAGCCGAAGTGTTCATGAAGTTCCAAAAGTGGGGCGAAGCAGGTGCTCGTTATGATGAAGTTCTTGCTAATGATCCTAACAACGTGGGTGCAATGAAGCGTAATGCTTTTGTGTATAAGAATATTAACCCTCATGCAGCTATTGACTACTTGAACAAAATTAAGGAAATCGATCCTTCGTTCACAGAGGCAGACCTTGAATTGGGTAATATCTATTACAAACTTGATGATTATCCCAAGGCAATTGAAAGCTACAAGGTATATTATGCTGCAACACCCAAGGATACAACTCACCTCGACATTCGTGCATGCGAAAACTATTTACAGGCACTCTTTTCAATGTCAGTAAAGAACGAGGATTACCTTGATACAATCGTTCAGATTGCTAACGAAGTAAAACCTCTCGCTCCGAAAGATATTATCATTCCTCGTATGGAGTTCTTTGCAAAGTTCAATAAAATTGAATCAGCAATGGACTACGATGGTGCTTTAAAGAGTGCCAATGAGGCTGCTGCTTATATCCGCGACAAGCAGTTTGTTGATTCAGTCTATTTCTATATGGACTTTGATTTCGCTGCTAAACTCGCAAAGGAAAACGGTAACATTCCTGAAGCCATCACTTATTACGAAGAGGCTGTGAAGGATCTTGAAGCTAAATATCCTACAATCGATGAGGATAAGAAGAAAGAAGAGAATGTAAACAAACGTGGTTCTTACTACTACGAAATATCTAACCTCTACGTTCGCAATAAGCAGGCAGATAAGGGTATCGAAGTATTCGAGAAATATCTTGCACTCCTTGGCGATAAGGCAGATATCTCTGATAAGTATCAGTTAGGTACTAAGTACTTGGCAGGATATCAGCAGCAAAATAATACTCCTGAGCAAAAGCAAGCATATCACGATAAGGCAGAGCAAGCTTTCAAGGACGTAATTGCTACACAAACAGAGAATAAGTTGCCCAAGGTACTTGCTTATCAAATGTTGGCTCGCCTCAGTAACACTGATACCAACAAACCTCTTGTTGCCGTACGTGACTGCTACGTAAACGTAATCAATGAGAGTGAAGATGATGCTGTTAAGGCTAAGGCACGTAATGCACGTTTTGAAGCATGTCGTTATCTCTTCTTCTATTATGTGGCAATCGAAACGCCCAATAAGGCTGAAGCTACCAAGTACGCCACAATTGCTAAGAGTATAGATCCTGAAAACGATTTCGTAAAAGCTGCTTTCGAGCACTTGAAGACAATGAAATAAACACGTTGATCTAATCTAAGCATATTGTTTTAGTATAAGTATAATAAAGCATGTATTGCTAACTCCCCAAAGGAATAGCAATGCATGTTTTTTTGTATAACAATTCAATTAGAATGTATCCTTTGTAAAGAAAAAGTGGAAAACAATATTTTAAAGTCTTTAATGACATGAAATGTTTGCAATTTCAATCACTTTATACTACCTTTGCATTGTAAATATGAAAAAATCTATCATCTTATAAAATAAATTCATCTATGAAAATGGTAAAGTGTTTTGCTTTTGCTTTTGCAGCACTGCTTACTTTGGGCAGTTCTTTGGCACAGGCACAATCTCTTTCTCCTTCAACAAAATGGCATTGGAATAAGGGTAGTATCGATATCGAAACTCCCGCTCGTCCTGCAGGTCAGAAGGATGTACTTGGTCTTAAACTTCCTAAAATCAAGAAGGTGCGTATTGGTCTCGTTGGTCTTGGCATGCGTGGACCTGGTGCTGTAGAAAACTTCTGCGTTATTCCTGGTGTAGAAGTTGTGGCTCTTTGCGACTATGTTCCTGAACGTGCTGAAGCTTGCCAGCAATATTTGCGTAAGGCAGGTCTTGCTCCTGCAGCCATCTACTCAGGTGAGAATGGTTACAAGCAGCTTTGTGCTCGTCCCGATATCGACCTCGTTTATGTTGCTACCGACTGGGAACACCACTTCCCCGTTGCAGAATGCGCTTTGCAGCATGGTAAGAACGTTGCTGACGAAGTTCCTTCAGCAATGAACCTCGAAGAATGTTGGAAGCTTGTAAACCTTTCAGAGAAAATGCAGAAGAACTGTATGATTCTTGAAAACTGCTGCTACGACTGGTTTGAGATGCGTACACTCAACATGGCACAGCATGGTGTGTTTGGTGAAATCATTCGCGCTCAGGGTGCTTACATCCACAACCTCGACGACTTTTGGGATTACTATTGGAAGAATCCCAATGGTTCTGATCCTGAAAAGTTGGGATGGCGTTTGAAGTACAATCGTGAAAATCGTGGTGACGTTTATGCTACTCATGGTCTTGGTCCTGTTGCTCAGGCACTCGACATTCACCGTGGCGACCGCATGAAGACACTCGTTGCAATGGATACTAAGAGCGTGCATGGTAAGGAACTCGTTGAGAAGAAGACTGGTAAGCCTTGCAATGATTTCCGCAATGGTGACCACACCACAACTTTGATTCGTACCGAAAATGCTAAGGTTATTGAACTTCAGCATGACGTAATGAATCCTCAGCCTTATAGCCGTCTCTATCAGCTCACAGGTACTAAGGGTTTTGCCAATAAGTATCCTGTTGAAGGTTACGCTGTAGATAGCAAGCAGTTGGCTGCAAGTGGTCATAAGCCCAAGGTTGACAACCTCAGCTCACACAGCTTCATGCCCGAAGCTGAAAAGCAGGCTCTCGAAAAGCAGTACGAATCACCCATCCTTGCCAAGTTTGGTGAATTGGCAAAGAAGGTAGGTGGTCATGGTGGTATGGACTTCATCATGTGTGCTCGTCTCATCTATTGCCTCCAACATGGTCTTCCCCTCGATATGGACGTATACGACCTTGCAGAATGGTGCTGTATTGCTGAACTTGGTGCCATCTCTATGGACAATAACTGCGCAAGCGTTTCTTTCCCCGACTTTACACGTGGTATGTGGAACAAGGTGAAGGGTTACAAGCACGCTTATGCAACTCCAGCCGAAGAAGCTGCTGTAGAAGCTTACTCAAACAAGGTAACTGCTATCCAAAAAGAGGCAGCTGCTAAGTTCAACCTTTGGAGTCTCTACGATGCAGTAAAGGCTGCTAAGACTGATGCTGATAAAGCTAAGGCTCAAAAGGCTTATGACAAGGCATTTGCTAAAGCCAAAGCAAAAGTTGCTAAGGCAGAAAAGGCTATCAAGTAATTCTTTTGCATAGTCAATAAATAGCAAATTTACATATAAGGCTGTGTTGACCACAACATTTACAACGTGGACAACACAGCCTTTATTCTCTATTTTATAGCACGGACTCTATTTTTGTAACCATCCTTATAAAAACGCAACGCAGCATGTTTCCTAAATTGCACACGTTTTCCTATTCTCAAATTTGGAAGATAGCTTTTCCCATTCTCATTAGTACCTTGATGGAACAACTCATTGGCATTACCGACACCGCCTTTCTTGGTCGTGTAGGTGAGGTTGAGTTAGGTGCTTCTGCTCTTGGAGGCATCTTTTTTATTACAGTGTTTATGCTTGGCTTAGGCTTTAGTATCGGAGCACAAATACTTATGGGGCGGCGTAATGGAGAGGGAAATTATCAGCGTATTGGTAGTATATTCTATCACAGCTTAGGCTTTCTGTTAGTGTTGGCTACCGTGTTGTTTTTACTAACGCGTCAATTTTCGCCTTACATTTTAGAGCATCTCATAAGTTCCCATCGTGTGTACGAGGCAGCTAATAGCTATTTGCATTGGCGCGTTTATGGTTTCTTTTTTGCCTTTATCAACTTGATGTTCCGTGCCTTCTTTGTAGCCACCACTCACACCCGTACACTCACGCTCAACTCCATAGTGATGGTGCTTAGCAACGTTGTTTTTAACTACACCCTCATATTTGGAAACTTCGGTTTTCCAGCCCTTGGCATAGCAGGTGCCGCCATTGGTAGTAGCATGGCAGAAGCAGTTTCCACCCTTTTCTTCGTCGTTTACACATGGCGTAGCATTCCCTACACACGTTATGCTCTCAATGTGTTGCCACATTTCAAGTTTCATCTTTTAGGTCGTATCTTAGGCCTTAGTGTATGGACTATGGTGCAAAACTTCTTATCGCTTGCCACCTGGTTCATCTTCTTCCTCAGCATTGAGCATTTAGGAGAGCAACCTTTGGCAGCTACCAACATCATACGTAACATATCCTCCTTCACCTTTATGGCTGTGGTAGCTTTAGCTTCAACTGCAAGTACTTTAGTGAGCAATCTCATGGGGCAAGGTGAGCCTCAGTCAGTAGCTCCCATGTTGCGTCGCACCATTATTATGGCTTATAGCATTCTCATTCCCATATTACTGCTTATAGCCATTTTCCCTACCGAGGTAATGCGCATCTTTACAACAGATGCCCCATTGATGGAGGCTGCGCGTGTAGCACTTTATGTGCAACTAACATCTTATATATTCTCTATTCCTGCTCAAATTCTTTTCCATGCAGTTAGTGGTACAGGAAACACGCGTGTAGCCTTTGCTATCGAGATTGGCACCCTTGTGGTTTATACCTTCTATGTAGTGGTAGCCATCTTCCACCTCCGTCTTTCTTTGCCTTGGTGTTGGGCAAGCGAGATAGTGTATAGTAGCATTGTTCTTGTGTTGTGCTATCTTTATATGCGTTCAAATAAATGGCAGAGTAAGCAAATATAGAAGTCGTCTTTTAACCCAACAAAAAACTGACGTTTAAATTCAACTCTCAGAATTTAAACGTCAGTTTTTTGTTTTTTTATTTAAAGCAAAGCAGGAAGTTTGAAAAGTTTAGTTCCGTTAGAACCTTTAATTAAAACAAGACGACCTTCAGGACAATCGCCATCTTTAAGAGCTACGGTTACAGCTTCCACATCAGGGAACCAACGAATGCTATCGGCAAGTTCAGAGAAAGCTTGAAATGCTTCACCTACAAGCCACACTTCCTCGCAACCCGTAGTTAGCGCTTGTTCCGCAACCTTTTGGTGTTCTTGTGCAGAGACCTCGCCCAACTCACGCATCTCGCCCAAAATAGCCATCTTGTGTGGAGCGTTGATAGTAGCAAAGTTATCGAGTGCCGCTTTCATGCTGGTAGGGTTTGCATTGTAGGCATCCACAATGAGCGTATTATGCGCAGTCTTTACCATTTCGCTACGGTTATTGGTAGGCATGTATTTACCAATAGCTTCTGCAGCTTGTTCTGCGTTTACGCCAAAATGGTGTCCCACAGCAATGGCAGCCAAAGCATTCGTCACGTTATATGCACCAATGAGATGTGTTTGCACCTCGTGCCAAATAGCTTCTCCTTTCACGCGGAAACGGAATTTAAGATAAGGATTGCATTCCACAACTTCCCCTTCTACACCATAATCATGTCCAGGAGTGCCATAAGTTTCTGCATGCAAATCGTGTGCAATAGGGCGTAAGTATTCGTTGTCACCATCAAGGAAAATAAAAGTCCCTTGCTTTTGGCGCAGATAGTCATAAAGTTCGCCTTTGGTGTGAATTACACCCTCAAACGAGCCAAAACCTTCAAGATGGGCACGTCCAACGTTTGTAATAAGTCCACAGTCGGCATCTACAATCTTCGACAATTCCGCAATTTCGCCAGGGTGATTTGCCCCAGTTTCTATCACAGCAATGGTGTGTTGTGCATTGAGTTGGAGCAACGTTTTAGGCACGCCAATGTGGTTATTAAAGTTACCTTGTGTGTAGAGCACATTGTGCTTCATCGCTAATACGGCTGCCGTAAGTTCCTTCGTTGTAGTCTTACCATTGGTACCTGTAATCTGCACAATAGGTGTACCCAATTTTTCGCGATGATAGTGTGCTAACTGTTGTAAGGTGGTTAGAACATCATCTACCACAATAACCTGTTTAGATGCACTTTGCAATTTTGCATCGTCAACCACAGCATAGGCACAACCACTCTCAATAGCTTTGAGAGCAAAGTCATTGCCATTGAATGAAGCACCACGAAGGGCAAAGAATATAGAGCCGGCAGGACAGTTGCGTGTGTCGGTAGTAATTACGGGGTGTTCCGTAAATAGTTTGTAGAGTTCTGAAATGGTCATTGCATTGAACTTTATATGATGCTGCAAAGGTACAAAAAAAGTGTCGTTTGCAATATCGCAAACGACACTTTATAGAAATCAAGTCAAATCAAACCATTGGGTTCGACTTTATGTATAAGCCACGAATTAGGGAACGAGCACCTTCTTGCCATTAGCAACATATACACCGCTGGGGAGGTATACATTTTCGTTACCCTGAACATTCTGCGCAAATACTACGCGACCTTGCAAGTCAACAATGCTTACGTGAGCAGGCTTAGCGCTAACGATGCGTACCTTTCCAGGATAAGCATAAATGTCAACATCACTGCTTGTCTGAGCTGTGTTGATAGCAGTGCAGTCGCCACCTTCCTTCTGGTAAACGCGTACCCAGTCGAACTTAGTTTCATATTCAAAGTTTACATCGGGGTTTGCTGCCCAACCACCATTACCTACACTCTGGTTAAGGATGATGTAGAAGGGTTGGTCGTAAGGCCACTGTGCTTTAGAATCGCTTTCTGAAAGACCAGTCTTGCGAGCGTAAGAGAACACTTGCTTACCATCAATAAACCATTTGAGGATATCCTCAGTCCACTCCAAACCAAAGGTATGGTATTCATCAAGAGCAGCAGGTGTGTTGTTAGACTTGCGCGGATCGTTAGGTTTGTTCATGCAGTCAGCACCATCATTCTTGCTATTAGCCCACTTCGTGTGAATAGTTTGGAATGCAGCAACATCTGCATTGATCTGTTCCCAGATGTCAATTTCACCACTATAAGGCCAACCACCGTAAGTAGCCTTGTTAGGCATCATCCAGAATGCGGGGAAGTTACCGCTGTGACCGATGTTCTTAATACGACCTTCAACCTTACCATAAGTAAAGGTTACCTTATTTGATGATTCAACGGCACCGCTAATCATTTGTTGTTTATTGCCATTTCCGTCGAGTTCATCGTTAAAGGTATTCTTTACGCACTTCAATACGAGTTTACCGTCTTCAATCCAACCTGTCTTTTTCTGACCAGCTACAGTCTGTGCACAGAAACGTTTCCAAGTAGGATTCTCGCGAGTTGAGCGGCTCCAGTATTGTGAGTTAGGCTGACTATTATCTTCGCTGTCAAATTCGTCAGCAAATACAAGGTTATATTCAGAACCATTGTTATCGAAGGTAGCTGAGAGACGTACGTCACCATCAACCATTTCGCCAGGAATAATTCCATTGCCGTTAGTAAGGTTAACGGTAGATTCTTCCCACTGCTGTACACCATCAATAGTCGGTTCACCATTCAAGTTCTTGCCATGACGAACAACAATAGCATTGGCTACGTAGTTATTGTCAAGACCTACAGCCATTACGTTGATGTCCTGACCCTTCATGATATATTCGGGCAAACCAGTGTTACCAGCACCTACGATAGAACCATCAACTGTTTGAACATCCAATTTAACTTTAGGATATTCGTCAACTACGTTAAAGTTGAAGTCAACAACATAACCAGCGTTATTGTTGATGAAGTTGCTGGTGTAATTGTCACCATATGTACCAGCGGGATCAACGTTGTCCCAGTCAATTTTTACACGTGCACGATATTGTCCCTTGGGTAAGCCAGCGGGCAATGAGAATTGAGGAACAGAGTTCGTTGCACCCCAGCAGCAAACTGCTTTATCATTTACGCCAACGCTTTGACCCTTGCTATTCTTTCCATTTGCGTAAGTGTATGAAAGCATTTCGCCGTCAAAGGCAGGTGTACCATCTGCTTTTACGCTTGTATTGAAAGTGCCGTCACCATCTAAGTCTACATAGAGATAAGCGTGCATATACTGGTTACCATTGGGTTTGTATCCAATGTTAGTAGTAATTACATCACCATCTTTCACGTAGATATTCTTATTGCTGAAGTCCTGATAAACCAACTGGTCGTTTGTTGGGTTGAGCTTCTGTGTAATGGTGCTAGAAGTGGTGTTGAAAGACAAACTCTTGAATGCACGGTCTTTGCTAGGACGATTAATTTCCAAATTCTTCGGGAAGTTAACGGCATACTTTTCGGTAGCCTCGCCACCACTCTCAGTAGTGAGGAAGGTCGGAGTGATGCAAACATCGCCATCAACGAGTTCTGCAGGGATGGTATAAGTGTTATTCTTAGCCATGTAAGTAGGGATAACCACATCCATATACTGCGGAGTTTCGTGAATCAATGAGTCACCCTTCAAGTTATAACCATGACGAATCGTAAAGGCACCCAACTTAAAGCCTGCGGCAGGACGGAATTTTACAGTAATGGGCTGACCGAAGGGGATTTTCTGACCATTCAAAGCTGTTACGCTATCTGCCAAAGTTACTTCACCATTAGTACCTGCGTTGCTCAAACCACGCGTAAGGGTTACCTTGTCAGTGTGAATGTTCAAACGAGTGTCTACAACAACACCACCATTGCCTTTAATTGAGTTGCCACCCTGTTCATTACCGGGATTACCAGCAGCATCAATGTAATCCCAGTCCATCTTATAGCGTAAGCGATAGAAACCAGGTTTCAAGTTGGCGGGAATAGTGAAGTTGGGCAAAGTGCGTGTGTCAGCACTTCCGTTTTGGTTACCCTTGCTATTTTTGTTTTTATAATTCGAATAGCTCATCACATCACTTTCGTTAGTGGGGGTGCCATTATCGTTCAAGTTGCAATTGAACTTACCGTCCTGATTCCTGTCAAGATAAACATATGCGTTCATCCAAGTTCCATTGTAACCAATGTTTACAGCAACTTCTTCTCCTGCCTTAGCTTTCATCTGTGAAGACAAACGATTTTGTAAAATCAATTTATCTGATTGTTGGCTAACAGCAATAGTTTGTTCGCCATCCTTACTCTTCATGTATACGTTTCTCGTATAGCGATCAGAGCGACTAAGCTTTTCGGTTTTAGCAAAGTTCGTGGGGTAGGCTTCGTATGTAATGCGAGCTATCGGTGAGTTGTTAACAACGATATTGTCGATGTATGCCACATAATCTTGAGTAGCATCATGTTGCGACTCAACCTCAGGAGCAAAAACAAGGCTATGTACATTTACACCATTAGCACCAGTAAGTGCAAAAACAGCGTCGTACCATTTGCTATCGCTACCCACTTTGGTAATACTTGAAGCTTCAACCTGTACAACTTCCTTAGACTGCCAAGGACGATCTGCACGACTACCCAATGCAAAGCACATAACGCGACCTGCTTTGGGCTTGAGCATCATTACGTGCACATATTTTTCGTTTTGCGAAAGAGCTATAGGTTCTGATAAATTAACGCGTACGCCAAAGGTGTTGCTACCAAAACGTGAACGTTGGAAAGCTAAGACCTTTTCAGAGGGATTAACCTCGCCTGCCAATTCATCAGCAGCCTTATTAGGGTTTGTAACTACTTTTACGTTACCAGTTAATTTGCCTGTGCGGAAAGGTGAGTTTTCCCAAGTATCGAAAACACCAATAGACGTATAACCAGTCTCCGATTCAAAGTTTATTTCGTTGCTCTGTGCTGAGGCTGCCAAAGGCATCGTAAGAGCAGCAAGAGCTATATATTGCTTAATTTTCATTGTATATCGTCAAGAGATTAAGAATTAGAAGATAGAAAGAGTGTGCAAGGTGGGGCAAGCACGGCTGTCAGTAATCGTTACGCGAACGAATTTAGCGTTAGTACCACCATCATAGCTATTGCTTGTGTTACCATTGAGCGGAATGATACGCTTGTAACCTACAGTTGTGGTTTGGATGTTGCCACCCTTCTTTGCCCAATTCTTACCATCAGTACTTGTTTCAATGGTAAAGCCCTTGATGCGCTGACCTAATTGGATGTACTCTTGCAAGGCTACATAGTGGATATTCTTAACTTGGGGCAATTCTACTGTAATAGTAGCAGTCTTGTTGCCATCTTTACATGCCCAATAAGTGGTAGAGTCACCATCAACCATGTTATTAGCAAGGTAGTTGCGTTTAGCACCAGCATCACGTACATCGCTTGCTGTAATTTTTACACCTTCTTGTTTAGCAAGGTCTGTGCCGAGGCGCTTTCTTAGCATCTCACCCAAAGCTTTAAGGTTATTAACGTCAGCATCAGGTAAAAGACCACGTTTGTCGGGAGGGAAGTTCAGAATAAGAGTTGCGTTACGACCTACAGTTTCAAGGTAAATTTTGAACATCTCATCAGCCGATTTGCATCTTTCACCGTCATGATAGAACCAACCGCCAGTAGTTGCTTTAGCATCACTTTCGCCAGGGAACCACTTCCAAGCGTTTTCATCACCGCTTGTGCCATCACCCATTGACCAGCAAGTTTCGCCAGCCCAACCAGCTTCGTTACCAATCCAACGAGCTTCGCCACCAGTACCCCAAAGGATAATATTGGGACATGCATTGTGAATAGAGTCGCGGAGATTGGGAATGTCATAGTAACGAGTAGCATTGTCAATTGTGCGCCTTTCGTTGGTACCACCATAGTATCCATTATCGCCAGTTGCACCATCAAACCACATTTCAAATTGGTCTTTGCCATATTCAGTCATTTCGGCACATTGTGCAAAGAAAACGTGCTTGGCATAGTTGTCGGTGTATTGACCATCTTTCTTTTCACCCCAATATCCACTATTACGGTCCCACGGAGAAATGTAGAAACCATACTTTAGGCCTAATTCTTGAGCAGCCTTAGCAAAGTCACGTGGAATGTTAGTTGCTTGACCATTTGCGTTACCAGCCTTCTTAACACTATGTTCAGTTGTTTTGGTAGGCCAAAGGCAAAAACCATCGTGGTGCTTTACTACAGCAATACCACCACGCATACCACCAGCCTTGATAGCTTTGAGCCATTGTTTAGGGTCGGGTTTACCTGTTGGAGCAAATAAAGTTTCACTTTCACTACCATCACCCCACTCATTACCAGTGTAGGTGTTTATGCCATAGTGAAAGAAGGCATAGAACTCTGTTTGATTCCACTTTAACTGACGAGCAGTAGGAACAGGGAAAACAGGACGAGGTTCGTTGTCAGGATTAGCCGGAACTTTTGTGTCCAACGTAAATTCTGAGCTCTGTGCCATAGAGAGGGTAGGAACCCCTGCTGCCAAGCAAAGAGCTGAGAGCATGATGGAGATTTTTTTCATAAAAGGATGTTGAATTTAGGTTGTCTTCTCTATTAAGTAAGATCAGACGATATAGATTTGTTAATTTCTTTTGTATGCTGTGCAGCGTAGCAATAGGGTGTTTACGCTGGATAGTTCAGGTTGTCGCTTGTGGCGTTGTTGAGAACCTCTAAATATTTGCGAGCCTCATAGCGTGCCATGGGCAAGTCTTGCAAAAGGAAGTTTCCGCAGTCACGTTCTGTAGCACCAGGAATATCTCCCTCATAATTTGCCACAAATTCAAAAGTCTCTTTCATTAAGGGAAGTACATCTGCACTCGTAAGGTCACCCTTCATAAGCAGATAGTTACCCGTGAGACATCCCATAGGTCCCCAATACACCACACGGTCTTTCCACACGGGGTGGTTACGCAAGAAAGTGGCAGCCAAATGTTCGATGGTGTGAATAGCACCTTGTCCTAAAGCAGGCTCGCGGTTAGGCAACTTCATGCGGATGTCAAAGGTAGTAACCACTTCGTTTCCCACTTGGTCTTTACGGCTAACGTAAATACCACGATTTAAACGGGTGTGGTCTATTGTAAAGCTGGGTATTTTTTTCATTTTCGTTATTGTTATAGGGAAGGAACGCAATTTTCAGCAATTTTTTTGTTTGCTGCCTATTTAGCTTCTATTCCCATTACATGCTTGTGAGCGCTTCGAGCAAGGCTTTAGTTACGCCAAACGAGCGCTCAGCCATTGTCTCCCAAAAGTTTTGATATTGGTCAAAGTGCTTGTCAGCACCAGGCGTGTCACTAATAATACGGAAACTCAGAAAGGGAACACCATAGAGGTAGCACACTTGTGCCAAAGCACCGCTTTCCATGTCCACAGCCAATCCTTCGGGATAGCGATCTTTTATTTTTTGGAGTTGTGTTTTATCAGTAATAAATTGGTCACCACTGCAAATTAGTCCACCATGTAGTGTAGTTTCGCCAGCGTCAATGTTTATCGCAGTGTTATAGAGCTTTGCATTCGCTTCATAGTATAGCGGAAGACCTTGCACCTGTCCCAGTTCTGATTCAGGACCGCAATCCACATCGTGGTAAGCCACTTGTTTGCCTACCACCACGTCCATAACTTGCAGTGTCGAATCGATGCCACCAGCTACGCCAGTGTTAATTAAGGCATCGGGCTTGTAGCGGTGAATCAGTTCAACAGCACCTACGGCAGCATTCACCTTGCCAATGCCACTTTCCATCAGCACAAGGTGTTTTCCGTTGAGTTCGCCTTCCACAAAGCTAAAGTGTCCTTCTTCAACGTGTTTAACCTCCGTTAAAAGTGCCACAATTTGCTCATGCTCTTTATGCATGGCATTGATTATAGCTATAGTCATTTTCAATTATTTATAGAAAAATGTTGAACCTTAAAAGGCTAACATTATGCTTTCGCTGCAAAGTTAGCCGAAAAACGTAATATGTGCAAATTTGTTTTACTCTTTTTGTATGAAAAACAGAATTTAAGTATTAAGTGTTAAGTATTAAGTATTACATTCTTGCAGGGCTTGCGCGATACAAGAATGTAATACTTAATACTTAACACTTAATACTTAATACTTAAACCTTAGACCTCGTTTCTTTTAAAAAACCGTCCAAAGTTTATTTTCTTCGGGGTAGGGAGCATCTACCGAAATAAGTTTATGGCTAACAGGGTGTTCAAATTCAATGTGGCGAGCATGTAGGCAGATAGAACCATCGGGGTTAGAACGAGGAGCACCATATTTTAAGTCACCTTTAATAACACAGTGCATAGCAGCTAATTGACATCTAATTTGGTGATGACGCCCCGTGTGCAAATTCACCTCGAGCAAGTGATAACGGTCTGACGAACCTATTAGGCGATAGTCGAGAATAGCCTTTTTGCTACCAGGAACCTCGTGTGAATGAGCATAAGCCTTGTTTTGCTTTTCGTTACGTGTAAGCCAATGTGTTAGTGTGCCTTGTGGTGTGGCAGGAGCAGCGCAAACAATGGCGTGGTAAGTTTTATGAATCTTTCCACCTACGCGAAACATCTCGTTTAGTCTTGCAAGAGCCTTACTTGTGCGTGCAAACACAACAATGCCACTAACGGGACGGTCGAGTCGGTGAACCACGCCTAAAAACACTTCGCCTGGTTTATTATATTTTTCCTTGATGTAAGCTTTCACATCTTCAGCCAATGTGCGGTCACCCGTTTTGTCACCTTGTACTATTTCGCCCGCTTCCTTGTTAGCAATAATAATGTGATTGTCTTCGTAGAGGATATTCATATTCTTTTTATTAGATTTAAACTTTTAAGGTTATGAGGTTATAATATTACCTTTGAAGTAAAGGTGACGTTATAACCTCATAACCTTAAAACGAAGCGTAAACTTTTAAGTGGTGTTATTTATTACATATTCATACCACCATCAACCTGGATAACCTGTCCAGTAACATAGCTTGACATGTCCGAAGCGAGGAAGGTAGCTACATTAGCAATATCTTCAGTCTGACCACCGCGACGGAGAGGAATAGCCTTCATCCACTCTTTACGTACTTCTTCGCTGAGTTGAGCAGTCATAGCAGTTTCGATAAAGCCAGGAGCGATAGCATTAGCGCGGATGCCGCGGCTACCCATTTCCTGAGCCACACTCTTAGCCAAGGCGATAAGACCAGCCTTAGAGGCAGCATAGTTGCTCTGACCAGCGTTTCCATGAACACCAACCACCGAAGCCATGTTGATGATAGAACCTTTGCGCTGACGCATCATGATAGGAGTGCAAGCATGGATAAAGTTGAAGGCAGACTTCAAGTTAACAGCAATCACAGCGTCCCACTGTTGCTCAGTCATGCGCAACATAAGACCATCCTTAGTGATGCCAGCGTTGTTAACCAAGATGTCGATAGCACCAAAGTCTTCCTTAATTTTGTTTACCACCTCGGCAGTCTCTTCAAAGTTAGCAGCGTTCGAAGCGTATGCCAAGCATTTTACGCCCTTAGCTTCAATTTCCTTGCGAGTTTCTTCGCCGTTTTCATCGATATTCAAGTCGGTGAAAGCAATGTTTGCACCTTCTTCGGCAAACTTCAATGCAATAGCCTTGCCAATGCCACGAGCAGCACCTGTAATCAAGGCAGTTTTACCTGTTAATAATCCCATTTTATTTTATGATTAAATTAAATTCGTTTATTGAGAAGGTTTTATTAGGAAATCTTAGAGGTAAAATAGATAGCCTAAAAAATCTTTAAATAAAAGTCACTTTACTGCTGGAGGCATATTTAGCACGCGTAGTATGATACCTTTAACGATGGGGTAGGTTTCGTCTTCAGAGAGACCTTCACCCAAGCGGTCATATATATAAGGTACTTCAAGTCCTTTTACAGAGTAGTGAATGATATCTGCCATCAGCGTGACGTTTTCAATGCGGAAGCGTCCTTTCTCCACACCTTCTTTAAGAACTTGTGTTAGAATGCGTCGTTCTTCTTCATCGAAGGTTTTGCGTACCTTTTCTACCATCCAAATGTTGCGGAAGAACTCAGCCCTTAGTGTACCATTGCGAGCCACCGTATCGCGAATAATGCTCAAGTGTGCATAAATCATCGCAAAGATCTTTTCTTCAGGTTCCACATTCATGGCAGCCACTTCATCCATCTTTTCTGAGAGTCGTTCAAGTTCCTCTTCGATTACCGCAAAATATATTTCCTCTTTATTGCGGAAGTAGGTATAGAGCGTGCGTCGTCCTCTTCCTGAGGCTGCAGCAATATCATTCATTGTTGTAGCTTCAAGTCCTTTGTGGGCAAAGAGGTTGCGTGCCACTTCGAGCAGTTTTTGTCGCGTTTTCGTGATAGACATAGTTCTTTAGTTGCGCAGTTAAAGAAAGCACACTTTTGCTTTCAGTGTGCAAAGATAGTGTAAGGCGAGCGAAGTACAAAACGAAAGTCCAAAAACTTTCGTTTTTACTTCTGAGCCGCAGCCTATCTTGGCGAAGCAGAGTAGTTCAAGGCGAGCAAAGTATAAGATATCTCTTGCGCTCGCCTCACTCTACCGAATGGAGTGAGGTAGGCGTAAAAAATAAAGAAATTTGTTACTCAAATAATCAGATATAGGGCTTGATTGGTGCCTCCTATACTCCTATATATATGAAAGATATTACTTAATGGGGAATTAAAACTTCAGTCTTTAGCAACTCTATTGCTCAAAGATTGAACTTATTACAAAATAGTTAATAAAATCGGTTGAAACTTTGCAGATGTTATAAGTATGTCGTAACTTTGTAGTCGAAAACATAAGGATAAGCTTACCTTTAAATAACAAGCTTTCTATTTTTACTTATACTCTTTTTTAAATAACATTTTATGATGCACGGTTTGTAGTCTAAATATATGGGACAAAACAGACGGCGCATGATAAAGCATTTATAACTCTAAACCCCTTTATACAAATGAATTTCATTGAAGGACCCTGGACTGAGCAAATCAATGTTACCGACTTTGTAAAGCGTAACATCACTCCCTATGAAGGTGATGCCTCTTTCTTGGTTGGTGCCACCGAACGTACTCGCAAGTTGTGGAACATCTGCTTGCAGGCTCTTGAAGAAGAACGTGCTAATGGTGGTGTTCGCTCACTCGACCCCGATACAGTTTCAACTATCAGTTCGCACAAGGCTGGTTACATCGACAAAGAGAATGAACTCATTGTTGGTCTCCAGACAGACGAACTTTTGAAGCGTGCCATCAAGCCCTTCGGTGGCATTAAGGTGGTAGAGAAGGCCTGCGCTCAGCAAGGTCATCCTGTTAACGAACATGTAAAAGACATCTTCACACACTACCGCAAGACTCACAACGATGGTGTGTTCGATGTGTACACTGAAGAAATTCGTCGTTTCCGTTCACTTGGTTTCCTCACAGGTTTGCCCGATAACTATGCACGTGGTCGTGTAATTGGTGACTACCGTCGTTTGGCAGTTTATGGTATCGACCGATTGATCGAAGCTAAGGAAGCTGACAAGCAAGCTATTGGTAGCCCCATGACAGATGCACGCATCCGTTTGCGTGAAGAAGTTGCTGAACAGATCAAGGCTCTTAAGGAAATGAAGGTGATGGGCGAATACTACGGCCTTGAACTTGGTCGTCCCGCTCAGAACGCACAAGAGGCAGTACAGTGGGTTTACATGGCTTACCTCGCAGCTGTTAAGGAGCAGGATGGTGCAGCTATGTCACTCGGTAATGTATCTTCGTTCCTCGACATCTACATTGAGCACGACCTTAAGCACAATCTCATCGACGAAACTTTCGCTCAGGAACTCATCGACCAGTTTGTAATGAAACTCCGTATGGTGCGTCACCTCCGTATGGATGCTTATAACGAAATCTTTGCTGGCGACCCCACTTGGGTAACTGAGTCACTTGGTGGTCGTTTCAACGATGGTACACTCAAGGTTACTAAAACTTCGTTCCGTTTCCTCCAAACTCTTTACAACCTCGGCCCCTCACCCGAGCCCAACCTCACAGTGCTTTGGAGTCCCGAGTTGCCCGAAGGCTGGAAGGAATTCTGCGCTAAGGTTAGTGTTGACACTTCGTCTATCCAGTACGAGAATGATACACTCATGCGCGAAGTACGTGGTAACGATGACTACGGAATTGCATGCTGCGTAAGCTATCAGGCTATTGGTAAGCAGATTCAGTTCTTTGGCGCACGTTGCAACTTGGCTAAGGCACTCTTGCTCGCTATCAATGGCGGTCGTTGCGAAAAGACAGGTACTGTGATGCTCGAGGGTATTCCTGCGCTTACTTCAGACGTATTGAACTACGATGAAGTATTGAAGAACTACAAGATGGTTCTTAAGCAGATTGCTCGCATCTACAACGATGCAATGAACATCATTCACTACATGCACGACAAGTACTACTACGAGAAGGCACAGATGGCGCTTATCGACACAGATCCCAGCATCAACATTGCTTATGGTGCAGCAGGTCTCTCTATCGCTATCGACTCACTCTCAGCCATTAAGTATGCTAAGGTTACTGCTAAGCGCAATGATATTGGCTTGACTGAAGGTTTCGATGTTGAAGGTGAATTCCCCTGCTTCGGTAACAATGACGATCGTGTTGACCACCTTGGTGTTGACCTCGTTTACTACTTCGACGAAGAGCTCAAGAAACTTCCCGTTTACAAGAATGCTCAGCCTACTCTTTCATTGCTCACCATTACTTCAAACGTAATGTATGGTAAGAAGACGGGTGCAACTCCTGATGGTCGTGCCGCAGGTGTAGCTTTTGCTCCGGGTGCTAATCCTATGCATGGTCGTGATAAGAGCGGTGCTGTTGCTTCATTGGCTTCAGTAGCTAAGCTTCGTTACCGTGACTCACAGGATGGTATCTCTAACACCTTCAGCATTGTTCCCCAAAGCTTGGGTCGTACAGCTGAAGAACGTGTAGAAAACCTCGTTACAATGATGGATGGTTACTTCACTAAGGGTGCTCATCACTTGAATGTAAACGTGCTCAACCGCGAAATGCTTGAGGACGCTATGGAACATCCCGAAAAGTATCCGCAGCTTACTATCCGTGTAAGTGGTTACGCTGTGAACTTTGTTAAGCTTTCACGCGAACACCAGCTTGAAGTAATTTCTCGTTCGTTCCATGAACGCATGTAAAATATTTAAGTATTAAATCTTAAGTATTACTTAGCCCATTGGCAGAATTAATATGGTGCATATTTAGTTCTACCAATGGGCTTGTTGCATATATATATATTACAGAATGCTTAGTGCTCTAGTAGATTGTAAAGTCTAAAAGTTTAGCAAAGACCGTCCAGCTTTAGTCTGAACGAAAGTGTAATACTACATTCTTTATATATACGCTTCAATATTATTGTATCGAAGCAAAGCTATTGTCAAAAAGAAAATACTCTCAAAATTTATACTCTCAAAAAAGTAAGTTAACTAACATGTCCGAGTAAGTTAACTTACTTTGCTAAGTATGTTAACTTAAAAGGCAAAGTAAGTAAACATACTTTTTTTAGACACTTTAGGATGCTTTGGGGTAGGGTGTTCAAAATCCGTAAAAATGTTCTGCATGAGATTTGATAGTTTAATCAGGAATTTTCACGCGCAAGCCTCACCCCATTCGGGGTGATATATGGTAGCCAGGTATGTGAATGAGGGTCTACCCCGAATTCACATGCCTGGTTATTGGATATGTCCCCGATGCCCTTCGCACGCCGTAGGTGTGCAATTGGGCCTAGGCGAACAGCCGTTTTCATTGAC
>OWJF01000090.1_pt1 | contig 39581 bp, 26 predicted proteins | sample 1732941 | NCBI WGS metagenome assembly OWJF01 (sample SAMN05065770, study PRJEB22554) | human gut metagenome | biome: ENVO:2100002; feature: ENVO:00000062; material: ENVO:00002003 | host: Homo sapiens | place: USA
CGACAAGCCCATTGGCAGAATTAAGTATGCACTAAATTAATTCCGCCAACAGGTTACAAATTCCGGAAGGATGTGATATGTCCAAATCCCGTCTGATTTCCGTTTTGAATATATATTTCTTGCCATTTAGTGAGGGTGAAAACTCACTCAAATCGTACCAGGTTATTATTTTACCGTCACTTATTCATCCACTTGGTTTTTATTTAGTACTTTTGCACTCGGTTATTTAATCATTACGTTTAGAAAATCAAGGATTGAGATGAACAAGGTTTTGTCATTTGTGAAGAAGTGGACCCTACTGTGTGCCATGCTGGTTGGCAGCGTGTTGTATCTGTTGTTCAGCGACGTTCCGCTGCTCCAGCCGATGGGCGATGTCATGGGGCCGGCGTTGGTGGAAATGGTACCATACGTCATTTTTGCCCTGTTGTATGTCACATTCTGCAAAATAGACATATCCAACCTGCGACCACGCGCTTGGCATTTCTGGTTGCAGTTTATTCGCACATCCATTTCCGCCTTCTTCGTACTCCTTATGATGTGTTTCGTTGAAGGCGATGTGAAACTCGTTCTTGAAGGATGTTTCATCTGCTTCATCTGTCCCACGGCAGCCTCAGCAGCCGTAGTGACAGAGAAATTAGGCGGCAGCATAGCCTCTCTCACGGTATATACGCTGATTGCCAATATCGTCACCAGCATCATCATCCCCCTGTTTTTCCCGATGGTGGAGAAGAGTGCCGACATCACCTTCCTCTTCGCCTTTGGCATGATAATGCGCAGGGTGGTAACGGTGTTGCTCCTGCCCCTCTGTCTTGCCCTGCTCACGAGGCGCTATCTGCCTAAAGTGGCAGGAGCCATAAAGCGCCGCAAGAACCTCGCTTTCTATATGTGGGCGTTCAATCTAAGCATCGTCACAGGTATGACCGTACACAATATCGTCGACGCCGAAGTGGGAGGCATCACCCTGTCGCTCCTTCTCATCCTGCCTCTGTTTGTATGTCTCGTGCAGTTTGCCATCGGCAAGTGGGTGGGCGGCTTCTTCGGCGACAGAGTAAGCGCCGGACAGGCATTGGGCCAGAAGAACACCATCGTGGGCATCTGGCTCACCGTGACCTTCCTGAATCCCGTGGCTGCCGTAGCGCCCGGAGCCTATGTGTTGTGGCAGAATCTCGTGAATTCATGGCAACTCTGGTGTAAGGAGAAATACGGCTATCTCAAGTGGTGATGCGTCAGTGGAATAACCGTTTTTCGTGGCGTTTGTCATAAGGTTTGGCCTTCATCCATGCAATATTCTTTGGGACGGTAGATTTTATTATCAGACAGGCAGATGAGTCCGTTGGCAATCATGGCCAGAGATTAGTTTTGGCGTGACGCTCTAGTAATGGTGAAAGAATAACTTGATCAAATTTTGACCTGTATTTTTGTCGGTTTTGGAGTTTGGAAGAGGGAGCATAGCGGGCTATGTGACCGATGACAAATTTCAAAAACGGCAAAAAGACAGAGCATAAGAATAGAAATCCTTATTTCCTCAAAATTGGTCAAGTTATTTTTTTACCATTACCTAAAACTCCTGAAAAATTTGCTCTTGTCAAAAACAAATCGTAACTTTACAACCTCAAACTAAAAATTGAATGATATGAAGAAGGCCATTGTTTCATTCGTTTTGTCTTTGATGTTCCCGTTGGTACTTTTCGCCGACGGTTACACCTCATTGTGGAAACAATACAATGAGGCCGAGACCAAGGATTTGCCAAAGACGCAGATCAAGATTCTGAACAATATAATCGCCCAGGCAAAAGCCGGCAAGAGCTATGGCAACCTGCTGAAAGCGGAGTTTGATAAAGTAGCGACTGCATTTGGCATTTCAGATGAATTGTTCCAGTCAGAACTGTCCGCCTTGAAGAAGGCTGCGGGCGAAGCCTCAGCTGTAGACCCCGCCTTGGCTGCGGTATACAACTGTGCCCTTGGCTGCAGCTATTCTCTTGTTGCTAAAAGTTACTACAAATCTGACAGCAAGAAACTCAGTCGCGAGTATTTCGACAAGGCACTTGCCGATCCCGAAATGCTTGCATCAAAGAAGGCGCTCGATTATGCACCGTTTGTGCGTGAAGGCGTCGACAGCGAGATATTCGGAAACGACCTGCTCAGTCTGGTAGGTTATTACTCAGAGCGTTATGCCCTTCTCAATGACTATTATAACAAGGCGGGCAACCGCAGGGCTTCGCTCGTCACCGCTCTTTGGATGCTCGAAAAGAGAGTCAAGGCCAATCCCGTGAAAAAGGTCATCAGGGGTAATACCTATCTGGCAAGCCTCGACTCCCTGGTGGCTCTCTATGGCGACCTGAAGGAATGTGGCGAGGTGGCTATCGCGAAATACGATTACATGGCAGACTGTCAGGATGTGACGCCGAAACAGAAAGTGGATTATATCATGTTTGCCAAGCAGAAATGGGCAGCTTGGAAAGGTATAAACCGACTTGAGCGATACTATGCGGAGATGGTGCGGCCGGGATTCGAAATGAATGTGGGAAACACCTATCTGCCGAACCATGAAGACACCCTGAGCATCGAGGCACGCAATCTGAAACATCTAACAGTCAGCCTTTACCGACTGGATACCAAGTCGTATCTCGATGACAGGACAAACAATTTCAACATAGACAAGGCAAAGAAACTCATCATCGCGAAGTCAAAGGTGGTGATTGACCTGCCGGTGGTTTACGAAAACGAATACGACATCAACAAACTCTATGCGAAGCTGCCGAAGATGCAGCCGGGAATGTATTATGTGGTGGTTGAGGCAGACAACAAGAAGCTGAAACCGATAAATGCCGTTTTCACTGTCTCCGATGTATTTGTTGGTAGTCTGCCATTGCCGGGCGACAAGGTGAGATACGCCATCATGAGCGCCACTACCGGACAGCCGCTTGCCGGCGCAAAACTGCAGTTGTGGCGCGACAACAAGGTGATTTCAACGCTGACCGCTGATGAGAAAGGCGAAGTGGTGACGAACAGCCAGGAGCCATACTATGATTGCGTAAGAGCCTATACCGATACCGACAACTATATGATTGGCGAACGCGAGTGGAACAGGTTCAACTATTATGGCGACAAGATTCATCGCAGCGTGGTGTCACTCTTCACCGACCGTTCCATCTATCGTCCGGGACAGACAGTGCATGTGTCTGCCGTGGCATACAAGCAGGAAGGACTGCATTCATCAAAGGTCACGACCGGCGCAGAACTCAAATTCACCCTCAGTGACGCCAACAACAAAGTGCTGGCAGAAAAGAAGGCGACAACCGACGACTATGGCACGGCATCAGTAGACTTCAATCTGCCCGGCAGCAATGTCTTGAGCGGCAGGTTCTCGGTTAGATGCATGGGCAACGGCACGGGATATGCGGCATTCCGGGTGGAAGAATACAAGCGGCCTACCTTTGATGTGAAGTTCGACGAGGTGACCGACGAATACCACGATGGCGACACCCTTGTAGTGGGCGGTACGGCGATGACATTCAGCGGTGTGCCGGTGCCTGGTGTAAAGGTGGCATACGACGTGCAGCGCAGATGCTCCAGCTGGTTCAGGTATTACTATGGGGCGAACAACGATGCCCAGCAGATGCTGACCGACACCGTAATGACCGACTCAAAGGGTAGGTTCGAGGTGCGCATCCCGGTGGTATTGCCAGCCGACTATCAGGCAGACTACGAAGGCTACGATGTGAAGATGCCTGGCAGATTCGTATGGCAGACACGCTATCGCTTCACTGCCACAGCCACAGTGACCGACAACGGAGGCGAGAGCCATTCAGCCGAGACGAGCATCGTATTGGGATCGAGAGCCACCGAACTGAAATTGGATTTGCCGGAGAAGGTGATTAAAGACAGTGTGGCGACAGTTGTCTTCAACCGCTACAATGCTTCTGCAAAACAGATTGACGGAAAGGTGACATACTGGTTCGACTCACAGACAAAGAAATATACGGCGAAAGCCAATGAAAACATAAAGATAGACTGGCGGAAAACCAGTGGCATACTCTCCGGTAGACACCAGCTGTGGGCAACATGCAGCAACGACACCGTGATGCGTGAGTTCGTGCTCTTCGGCATAGACGACAAGCGTCCGGCAGCCGATACGCCAGACTGGGCATACATATCAAGCAAGGAGTTCCCGAGAGATGGCAAACCGGTTTATGTGCAGGTGGGCACGTCGTGCGACAACACCCTCGTGCGCTATTCCATCATCTCCAGCGACAAAGAACTGGAGAGCGGAACCTTCAGTCTGAGCAATGCCGTCAAGACCATCCCGTTTACCTATAAGGAAGAGTATGGCGAGGCGGTGCTCCTCAACTATCTGTGGGTGAAGGATGGCAAGGCATACAGCCATAAGTTCACCATCACAAGACCGCTGGAGGACAAGAGGCTCGACCTGAAATGGGTGACCTTCCGCGACAGACTCACACCGGGACAGAAAGAGAAATGGACGCTCAACATCTCGCGTCCGAAAATAAACGACGTGATTAACAAGTGCAACGTCAGCGCTGACGGTCAGAACAACGGACAGCTCCTGGCTCTGATGTATGACAAGTCGCTCGAACAGATAGTGAAGACCAGCTTCAACTTTAGTCTCAATCTGTCGCAGAACAGTCCCTACACCAGATGGAGAATGTTGCCGGAGATAACAGAAAACGGATTGTCTTCATGGCAGACGATGCCTGTGATGAATGGAAAATCGTTTGATCTCAATACATTGGACAATTCTGTTTCCATACTGAGCTGGATGCTGATGCTTAATGACAGAAGTGATGACAGGGTTTCACTTCCACGCAGAGTCATGGGAAGTGCAAAGAATTCCGTTTCCATCCGAGGCGGAGCAGTAGAAGAAACTGCTAATGTATTGAAGGCAAAGGAAGAAAAGGCGGAAATCCTTGACTTTGCTCCGCTTGGTAACGATGCCTCCGACAGAGGCTCGGCTGGCGTGGAGAATGCCGACGGTGAAGAGAGAGCCTCTGCTGCCGTGCCGCAGATACGCGAGAACCTCAACGAGACAGCCTTCTTCTATCCTGCCCTCTATGCCGACAAGGACGGCAATGTGGATATAGAGTTCACGTTGCCGGAGAGCGTCACCACATGGAACTTCCGCGGCTTTGCCCACGACAAGGAGATGAACTTCGGAATGATAGAGAGTGAGGCAGTGGCGAGCAAGAAGGTGATGGTGATGCCTAATGTGCCGCGCTTCGTGAGAGAGGGCGACAAGGCTACGATGGCAGCCCGTGTGGCAAATGCCACCGACAAGCCGGTTGCAGCCCTCGTCAGAATGCAGCTCCTCGACCCGGAGACGGAAAGAGTGGTATGCGAGAAGAAGCAGAACGTGACCATCGACGCCAATGCCACTGCAAACGTGGACTTCAGTTTCGACGCTCAGGGCGACACTCCGCTCCTCGTATGCCGCATCACGGCAGAGGGAAAAGGTTTCAGCGACGGTGAGCAGCATTATCTGCCGGTGTTGCCGAGCAGAGAGAGTGTGATAAACACCGTGCCGTTCACCTTCACCGGCAGCGGCGAGAAGACAGTGGCCATGGCTGACCTCTTCCCGAAGGGGGTAGAGGCCAAGAAACTCACCGTGGAATATACCGCCAACCCGTCATGGCTCATGATACAGACGCTGCCGTATATCTCGACAGTGGACTACAAGAACGCCATATCCCTTTCAACGGCTTATTATGCCAACGCCCTCGGACGATATATCATGAACCAGTCGCCGGTGATAAAGCAGGTGGTAAACATCTGGAAACAGGAGCCGGCAGACAGCGACAACAGCCTGATGAGTGCTCTGCAGCGCAACCAGGAACTGAAGACCCTCGTGCTCGACGAGACGCCATGGGTGATGGATGCCGACAACGAGGCTGACCAGAAGAGGATGCTCATTACATTCTTCGACGAGTCGGCGATGGACTACCGGCTGGCTTCGCAGCTCAAAGACCTGAAAGACCTCCAGAATAGCGACGGCTCATGGAGCTGGTGGCGAGGAATGAGAGGTTCGGCAAGCATAACGGCACAGGTGTTGCAGACCCTCGCCCGTCTCAATGTGATGGCAGGCTATCAGAAAGCCACGGCCAAGATGATAGAGAATGGAATGGACTATCTCAGAACAGTCGTGATGAAGGAGCTTGAGGAAATGAAACGTATGGAAAAGAAGGGACAGAAACCGATGATCTGCGACTACCATGCCATACAGTATCTATATATAAACACACTGCTCGGCAAGAATCCTTTCTATGACTCCGATTATGTGGAGCTGAAGAACTATCTCCTCAAATATCTTGAGGCTGACCGCCACCGCGACATCTATTCAAAGGCGCTCATGGCTGTGGTGCTCAATGGAGACGGCAAGGCTAAGAAGGCAAAGGAGTATGTGGAGAGCATACGCCAGTATACGGTGACGAAGCCGGGCATGGGAACATATTTCGACACATGGCATGCCGGATACTCGTGGTTCAACTATCGCATTCCTACCCAGACTGCTGCGATAGAGGCTCTGAAGGCTGTAGACCCTGCCGACACGGAGACCATAAACCAGATGCGCCTATGGCTCCTGCAGAGCAAGCGCACACAGGCTTGGGACACACCGATAAATACTGTAAACGCCGTGTATGCCTTCCTCGACGGTAACTATAAAGAGCTGTCTTCTGACAAGGAGGAATCCATGACGCTTGCCGTAGACGGCAAGAACAAGTCGCAGCCTAAGGCTTCTGCCGGACTGGGATATACCAAGGTGGTATACGACATCGACAAGCAGAACTCTCTCACGCTGACCAAGACCGGCGAGGGAACATCATGGGGAGCTGCCTATGCACAGTTCACGCAGGCGGCTGCCGACATCGCCGACAGCAAGTCGGGCATCAAGGTGGTTCGCCAGGTGATGGTTCCGGAAAACGGCAAGGCTGCCAAGGGTGGCGCTCTCAATGTGGGCGACCGCATAGCAGTGCGCATCACCATCACCGCCGACCGCGACTACGACTTCGTGCAGATAGTAGACAAGCGTGCGGCATGTATGGAACCCGTGGCGCAGACCAGCGGCTACGGATGGGGATACTACTGCACACCGAAGGACAACGCCACCCATTACTACTTCGACCGCCTCTCGAAAGGCGAGCACGTGGTGGAGACGGAGTACTATATTGACCGTGCAGGAAACTACACCGCCGGAACATGTACCGTGCAGTGTGCCTACTCTCCTGAATTCTCCGGCAGGGCCAGCGGCATGGAGCTGAAGGTAGTGAAATGATAGTATCGGCACGATAGAATGACAGCCGGTATTGTCAGATAGAATGTCAGATACGACACCATATAGAATAACAGACATATAAAAACAGATATATAATAGATGAATAACAAAACGATGATATTATCCTTGCTGGCTATGGCGTCGGTTGATGCCATGGCGCAGCGCATAACGGCAAAGAATGAGATAGTAGACTGTGGCAGCGTGATGTATGAAACCCCTGTTACGGTGAAGTTTGAACTCATCAACAAGGGTAGCGAACTGAACATCGACCAGGTGAGGGTGAGCTGTGGATGCACCACGGTGGACTATCCGCGTACGGCAATCCCCAAGGGCGATAGCTTCACAGTTACGGCAACCTACGACGCACGCCAGCTCGGACACTTCGAGAAGGAAGTGGCGCTCTTCTGCAATTCCTCCAAGCATCCTTTCTATCTCAAGATGAAAGGAGTGGTGGTGGATGAAATATCTGATTTCACTGGTACCTTCGAACACAAGATCGATGGTATGATGGTGGACAAGAACGATGTGGAGTTCGACGACGTGAACCGTGGCGACTATCCCGTGCAGCTCATCCATATCAAGAACAACACGGGCGAGACTATCAGTCCTGTGGTGATGCATCTTCCGGCTTATCTCACGGCAAGCGTGTCGCCGACCAACATCGCTCCGGGCAAGACCGGCGTTGCCACGCTGAAACTCAACTCCAAGAAGCTGCGCGACTTCGGACTGACACAGACCTCCGTGTTCCTCGCCAAGAAACCGGGCGAGAAGGTGAGTATCGACAAGGAGATATCCGTATCTGCCGTGCTGCTGCCAGATTTCGACAATATGTCGGAGACGCAGCTCGCCAATGCACCGAGCATAAAGCTCTCTGCCACGGAACTGGATTTCGGTGACTTCGGCGAAAAGCCAAGCAAGACCGAAACGGTGATAATAGAGAACACCGGACGTTCGGTGCTCGACATCCGTTCGATGCAGATGTTCACCACCGGCATGAGCGTGAAGCTCAACAAGACGAAGATAAAGCCGGGCGAACAGGCAAAACTGAAGGTGACGCTGAACAAGAAGCAGCTGCGCAACGCCAGAAGCAAACCGCGTGTGCTGATCATCACCAACGACCCGAAACAGCCGAAGGTGGTAGTGAAAATGAAACTGAAAACACGATAATCTTAATCTAAATACACAGTATGGACCATCCAGAGAATAGTAAAGAATACGTGGGACTGCAGGTGAACCAAGGTGTGGCGCAGCCCTCCATCATAAACCCATATCTGAAGCGCAGCCGCTTCCAGCGCCGTGAACTCTCCGTTGCCGAAATGGTGGAAGGAATCGTGAAGGGCGACGTCACCGTGCTCTCACAGGCAGTGACTCTCGTAGAGAGTGTCAATCCGGACCATCAGCAGAAGGCGCAGGAGGTGATAGACAAATGTCTGCCATATAGCGGCAAATCCATCCGCATCGGTATCAGCGGTGTGCCGGGAGCAGGAAAAAGCACGTCGATAGACGAGTTCGGAGTGCATGTCCTCGACCGCACCGGCGGCAAGCTCGCCGTGCTCGCCATCGACCCCAGTTCGGAGCGCTCCAAGGGAAGTATCCTCGGCGACAAGACCCGTATGGAGAAACTGTCGGTAAGGAAGGAGTCGTTCATCCGTCCCAGTCCTACGGCAGGATCCCTCGGCGGTGTGGCACGCAAGACCCGTGAGTCGATAATCCTATGCGAGGCAGCCGGCTACGACAAGATTTTCGTGGAGACCGTGGGAGTGGGGCAGAGCGAGACAGCCTGTCATTCCATGGTAGACTTCTTCCTCCTCATCCAACTTGCAGGAACCGGCGACGAGCTGCAGGGCATCAAGCGAGGCATAATGGAGATTTCCGACGGAATAGTGATAAACAAATGCGACGGCAGCAACGTGGACAAGTGTCACATCGCAGCCACCAACTTCCGCAACGCCCTGCATTTCTTCCCGCCATCAGACAGCGGATGGGTGCCGAAGGTGCTTTGCTACAGTGGTTTCTATGGAACAGGCGTCAAGGAGGTGTGGGATATGATATATGAGTATTTCGACTTCGTGAAAGGTAACGGATACTTTGACTATCGTCGCAACGAGCAGAACAAATACTGGATGTATGAGACGATAAACGAGCAACTGCGCAACAGCTTCTACAACAATCCTGATATCCAGCAGAGGCTGCAGGCATACGAGAACAGTGTGCTGCTCGGACAGAAGACCAGCTTCGCAGCTGCCCGCGACCTTCTCGACATTTATTTCAAGAAACTGTGATGGATAGAAACAACGGAAAAGAGGTGACACAGCATACCCATTCCTGTGGCAATGCGTCGCCTGCGGTAGAGATAGACAGCGGGAGCGGTTTCTGCTTCGGTGTCACCACTGCCATTCGCAAGGCGGAAGAGGAACTTGCCAACGGTGGCACGCTCTATTGTCTGGGTGACATCGTGCACAACAGTATGGAGTGTGAGCGGCTGAAGAAACTCGGACTAGTCACTATCAACCATGATGAGATGGAGCGCCTGCGCAATGTCAAGGTGCTGCTCAGAGCCCACGGCGAACCGCCGGAGACCTATGCCATGGCGGAGCGCAACGGCATAGAGATAATCGACGCCACATGTCCTGTGGTGCTACAGCTGCAGCGTCGCATAAAGAGTCAGTATGATGCCCATGGCGAAGCGCAGATAGTGATATTCGGCAAACCCGGACATGCCGAGGTGCTCGGTCTTGTGGGACAGACCCAGGGCAGCGCCCACGTGATAGCCCATTTCGACGATGTGAAGACGCTCGACTTCTCGCGCGACATATATCTGTATTCGCAGACCACCAAGTCGCTCGACGAGTTCCACCGCATCATCGACTACATACAGTGCCACATCTCTCCCGACGCCACGTTCCGCAGCTTCGACACCATCTGCCGGCAGGTGGCAAACCGTATGCCTAATGTCAGCAGCTTCGCCTCGCGCCATGATCTTGTGCTCTTTGTGTGTGGCAGAAAGAGCAGCAACGGCAGGGTGCTCTTCAACGAATGTCTGCGCATCAATCCCAACACACACCTCATCGAGGGACCGGGAGAGATATGCGACGAGTGGCTACATGGTGCCGCCACGATAGGAATCTGCGGAGCCACGAGTACTCCCAAGTGGCTCATGGAGGAGTGTATGCAGAAGATATTGAATGGCGAACAAGGATAACCCCCGATCTGTCTGATTACTGATTTGGAATAAAGAATAATAGAAGACTCTTGCCCAATGAATCAATCTTGTGTCATGTTGAGGCTTGTAGCCATTATCGTGATTGCCATAATGGCATTGTGTGTAGGTTGGCATCTTGTAGCGGCGATGCTTGTAGTCATCGCCGTTGTTATCGCCATCTTCTGTACCGCCTTCAGTCATTCCTCAGAAGAGAGGCAGCCGTCGAAACCGCACCGATACAGTCGTGAGGAAAGGCGGATGGCAGATAAGTTCGAGGCTAAGCGGCGCAGGGAAGAAAACCTTCGCCGTCAGGAGAGATATCGACAGAAACGGTATGAGAGGGAGCAGCGACTGCTGAATCCGCCCAACTGCTACACCGACCCCGATGATCCCGATCCCAATGCCGAAGGGTATTATTAGTATATATAATAAAAGGTATGAGACTTTTGCTTAGTCCCATACCTTTTGTCTTCTTCTTAGGATATCTTTATCCCAGCTTTTCCATCGTTTCCTCAAACTTCTGTTTCAGCCATTCCTTCTGTTCGGGGATGGTCATGTTGCTGTTGTCGAGCACCATGGCGTCGTCAGCCTGTTTCAGAGGCGAAGTATCGCGATGTGTGTCGATATAGTCACGCTCCTCCACGTTCTTCAATATCTCGTTGAAGTCGGCAGCCATACCCTTCTGCTTCAGTTCGTCGTAGCGGCGCTGTGCGCGTACCTCGGCAGAAGCCGTGACGAAGATTTTCAGTTCGGCGTCGGGGAACACCACAGTGCCGATATCTCTGCCGTCCATCACGATGCCCTTCTCCTTGCCCATCTCCTGCTGCTGTCTCACGAGTGCCTGGCGTACGAAAGGCAGGGCGGCAACCGGGCTCACATGGCTCGACACCTCCATCGAGCGTATCTCCTTCTCCACGCATTCTCCGTTGAGATAAGTGTCGGGGCGGCCGGTTTCGGTGTTCAGTCTGAATGATATGTTTATCTCCGGCATCGCCTTCTGCAGGGCTTCGGTGTCTATCGTGTTGTCGGCGGCAAACATGCCGTGGCGCAGGGCATAGAGCGTCACCGAGCGATACATAGCTCCTGTGTCCACATATATATATCCAAGTTCCTTGGCGAGGTCTTTTGCCATCGTGCTTTTTCCGCAGGATGAGAATCCGTCGATGGCGATAACGATGCGATTGTTCTTTGCTTCCATTTCTTTCTTTATGGTGTTTTGAGTTTTGTCATTACAGAGAATACGACACGTTGACGAGCAGCGAGTTTGCCGACACGTGGTATTTGGCATATCCCACCTGCAGCTTGAATCTCTCCAACTGCATTCCGGCTCCGAACGACAGTCCGGCTCCGTGGCTGCTCTTTGAGGCGTCCTCGCCAGTGCCCTCGGCTATCTTCATGTCGTGTGCACGACGGAAGTTGTATCCTCCGGCCACATAAAACTGGTCGGAGAGTATCAGTTCCACTCCACACACGAGGTGGTTTATGAAGCTGTAGTCCCAGTGGTTGAGGTCAACGAGCGTTGCCGAGATTCTGAACGGCATGTTTGCAAATCTTTTGCTCGCTCCTATCTGCAGGTCGAGTGGCATCTTGCCGTAGTCCTCGTCGTATGCCTTGAACTGTCCGCCGAGGTTCTTAGCCACTGCCGACACTGAGAACTCCGACTCCGGGTCGTAGTAGTTCAGTCCCAGGTCTATGCCAGCCGCCATGGAGCTGTATCCGCCGATATACGATGCCACCCATCTTGCCGTTATACCTCCGGCGAGGTTTTTTGCCAGCATATAGCTGAAGGTTCCTGCCAGTGCAATCTCCTGTGCAGAGAATTCTCCCGTCTGGACGTTGTTCTGGTCCGTTTCCTTCATCTTGCCGTAGTTGATGTATTGTCCCAGAACCGCCCACGATGCCTTGTCGTTTACCACCCTGTTGAATGCGGCGCTTCCCGTTATCGCCCCCTCCATATATGTCATGAAGTTGAGGTTCAGCGTCTTGTCGCTTACCGACGACAGCAGTGCGGGGTTGCTGAACGTGAGCGACGGGTCGTCTTCTATGATGCTCACGTTGTCGCCACCGAGGGCTGCCGCATGAGCGCTCACGGGCAGCCTCAGGAAGTTGTATTCCGTCTGGCTCTCCTGTGCGGTTGCCGTGGCGGTCGCCACGATGCTCAGTATGAGGTATAAAAAGATTTTTCTCATTCTTGTCTTTTATGGGGAGTCTGTCCTTGTTTTGCAGTTATGGACAGTTCCTTGGTGATAAATAGGTTGCCGCTCTTTGTCCGTCGGGTCATCCGTCTGCTTACTGGTGCAAAGTTACAGCATCTCAACGTTAAAAACGAAAAAATCCCTTTTATATTGTTTTGAGTCCATTCATTTTCATCAGGTCGGTAGTATGATGCTTCAATCCAAGACGACCTGATGACCGATTCGGGTTTAAAGATGTTATCAAGTTTACTCAGATTTCCCTGTTCTCGGCTCACAACAATCTCATTAACCATTGTTTTCCTTACTTTTCTGCTTTATCCTCATTCATAAAAAACTGGCAGAACTCTCTTAATTGCTGCTGCATTTGCTCCTGTGGTATCAAGATACGCTTATACTCAGCAATCATTGTTGGACTCATGCTGCGACTCATGGCATATTCAACAACCACCTTGTCTGCATCGGGGCATAATATTATGCCAATAGATGGGTTCTCGTTTGAACGCTTCACATCGCGGTCAAGAGCCTCCAGGTAAAACTCCAACTGACCAAGGTCGCGTGGGTGGAACTTTGTTTTCTTCAATTCCACAGCAACGAGAGCTTGAAGCCCACGATGGAAGAACAGTAAATCAGCCTTAAACGAAGAAGCACCGACATTTAAGCGATACTCTTGATCCATAAAGATAAAGTCCTTACCCAATTCAAGAATAAACTGCTTCATGTGTTCTATCAAGTCATGCTTCAGCTTCGATTCGCTATGTTTTTTTGGCAAGTTGAGGAAATCCACGAAGTATGTATCTTTGAACATTATCGGAGATTTGGGATAAGTTTCAAGCAGACCTTTCGACAGATTAGTTTTGTTACTCAATAACGCTGAATATGTATGGTTCGATATACAGCGTTGCAGTTCGCGTACAAACAAATGCTCTTTATGGGCATAAAGAATGTAGAATAACCGTTCTTCTACACTTTTACACCTACACAATATCTCAATATGGTTTGTCAAAGTTGTCAGTGCCAAGATGTCGGGCATTTGTCCAATTTGTGACTGCACAGTTATAGCCTCTCCTTGCTTAAATCCTATTTGTGCAGTTTCCGACTGCACAAATTTATCCGTCATATATTTTCTTATAGCTACAGCAAAAACTTCAGATGAATATTCATCATAAAACATCACCATGTTGTAAATGTTTCTCTTGCTGAAGCCTTTGATATCAGGGCGGTTGGAACGAATATATTCAGACAATTGGGCTACGACTTTACTTCCCCATTCCTCGCTTTTCAGTTTCATTGAAACATAACCTCCAACATACCATGCACAAAGCAGAGATTGTTCGTTGACTGCACGTGACGCCTTACTCCTATGCTGAACTATTATATCCACCACTTCTGTAAAATCTCGCTCTTGGGAAGTTCTTGTCAAATCCTTATTTATGCTCATATTCCTTATTATAACCCGTTGGCGGAATTAATTTAGTGCATATTTAATTCTGCCAATGGACTTTTTATTAATATAGTTTACGTATCACAGAATGGTAGGTGCACTAATATTGCCAATGGTTCTGGCAAGCAAACCATTCGCTATTTCATTCCCCCACAAACTCCTTCACCTTTTTCGTGTATTCTTTGTGGTGGTCGCGGTATGCCATGGCGTGTTCAGAATCCTTGGCTATGAAGATGGCTTTGCGGCCGTGGCGCTTAGCCTCGTAGAGCGGACGGAGCATGGAGTAGGGCACGTAGGTGTCGGCATCGCCGTGGATGAAGAGCATCGGTTTGGTGCTGCGCTCCACCTGCTTTATCTGCTGCGCCTCGTCAAACGACCATCCGTATCTCTGTTGGCAAAGCCAGGAAGTTGTATTCATCAGCGGGAACGACGGCAGCCCGAACTCCTCTTTCAGCTGTCCTGCAAACTCATCCCATACGCTCGTATAGCCACAGTCTTCAACAAAACACTCCACATAATCCGGAGTCTTCTCACCCGCCACGGCCATCGTGGTGGCTGCACCCATAGAGATGCCGTGAATGACTTGCTTTGTGGATGAATTTCTTGACGCTCTGAACACATTATTTGCCACTTCCGCCCATCTTATCACGTCCCATCTGTCCTGCCACCCCATCTGTATATGGTCACCCTCGCTCTGTCCGTGTCCATACAGGTCGGGCAAGAGCACATTATATCCCAAATCGTGGTTGTATAGATAAGCAATGTGTAGCATTCCCTCGGCACGCACCTTATAGCCGTGCACCACAACTGCCGTTTTGTCTGTTGCCTTTGGTGCATAAAGATAAATGGCGTGTGCCTTGTAGCCGGAGGGCATAGTGAGGAACGTGTCCTTCACGCAATGGTTCCGGTATATGGAATCCATCCACGCCGTAGTCCACGGACATTCGTTCCGTGTCCTGTTCTTCCAGTGTTCCGCCGTCATGCGTTCCCCTTTCGGATAGCCGAGCGAATAGTCAAGCATATAGCTGCTGGCTCCATACAATGCAAGAACCAACATGACTGCCACTCCCAACGTTATCCATACCTTTATATAACAGGACTTTCTGTTCTCTCTCTGCCTCATATAATACTCTTACTATTTACATATTTATTATTTCGCTTCAAAATTAAGCAAAATAATGGAAATAACATGTAATAAATAAAGAATAAGCGGAACGTTGGTCTGAATAATAAGACCAACGTCCCGCCACCTTATAGGAATTGAGTATAATACAATTATTCTGTTACAGTGAACCATTCATAGTAATCGCCGAAAGTTATCTTGTTGTTCTTATCCACACTAAATGTAAATGTCTGTCCCAACATCACATTCTTAACCCTATACATATTCTTTATCTCCGGAGACTCTATCGTGGTCTGTTCCTCGGCAGGATTGCAACAAATCGTTCAAAACATGCAACAGATGATACGATGAACGATTCGTTTCTGTTTGTGCAACATCCGTTCTTGTTGGATATCAATACATTATATAACTTTGCAGCAGTAAAATCAAACAACTAACAAAACCATTAAAACTTATGAGCAATCTATCAAAAGTATTGATTAGCTTCTCACTTCTGGCGATGAGCATTACTGCCAACGCACAGAAAATTAAAGTGAGCGGTGTGGTTACAGACGAAGCTGGTGAAACAGTAATCGGAGCAACCATAATGGAAAAAGGAACGAAGTCGGGAACTATAACAGACTTTGACGGTAACTTCATGCTTGATGCCGACCAGGGAGCAACTCTTGTCATATCTTATGTCGGCTACAAGACAGTGGAAGTTAAAGTACAGCCAAACATGAAAATAAAATTGGCTGAACTTGCCAACAACCTGAACGAAGTTGTCGTAACGGGTTATACAACCCAAAAGAAAGCCGACTTGACGGGTTCTGTATCTGTCGTTTCTACAAAGAATCTGAAATCATCTTCTGACACAGACCCGATGCGTGCCTTGCAAGGACGAGTTGCCGGAATGACCGTTACAACCGACGGTTCTCCTATTGGTAGCGGTAAGGTACGTATCCGTGGTATCGGTTCTTTCAACTCTTCACAAGATCCTCTTTATATTATAGATGGTGTACCTACAAACATGGCACTGAACACTCTCAACACTAATGATATCGAGAGTATGCAGGTGTTGAAAGATGCAGCTTCGGCTTCTATCTATGGTTCAAGAGCTTCAAACGGTGTTATCATCATAACGACGAAGAAGGGAAAGAAGGGTAACAAGGTGGCTGTGGACTTCTCAGCAAACCTTACCGCACAATTCTATTCAAGTCAGTCGAAAATGAAACTCCTCAATTCTGGCGAATATGCTACAGCCATGGTACAGGCAGCTCTCAACGACGGTCTCGACCCTGTTGCCTATGCTGCAAACTATGGCATTGATTTGAATGCACAGAACGGTACTCCTATCACAGTTTGGAATCCGGCAACAAACCAATATCAGAACTATACGATAAACGGAAGGTACGACGGATATATAAACTCAAAGAAGACAATGCGATTCTCTGACACCGACTGGCTGGATGCTATCTCACGTACCGGATTCATGCAGAATTACGATTTATCGGTATCGCATGCCAACGACAAGCACAGCGCAATGTTCTCTTTAGGCTACAAGAATAATGAGGGCGTATTGAAATATACCGATTTCCAGAATATCTCAGCAAGACTGAATACTTCATGGAATCTGAACAAGATGCTTACTGTTGGCGAGAATCTCACTCTTACTTACACATCGCAAGTAGACTGCCACCCTATGGAGAATGCGTTGAAGATGCCTTCTATCGTTCCTGTATACGAGGAGAACAGTAAGGTTTTCGCAGGTCCTGTTGGCAGCATGTCCGACCGCCAGAACCCTTGCCGCGAGCAATACGACAACCGTAACAATAATCTCGACTACTGGCGCATATTCGGCAATGCATTTGTAGAACTGAAGCCTATCAAAGGATTGACACTCCGCTCAAACTTCGGTTTGGACTTCAAGACATCATTCATCAATGCGATGACAAACACTTTCCATTCTGACATCGTAAGGAATGATATTGCCAAAACAACATTGAGCAACAATAACGAGACCAACTGGACTTGGTCTAACACTGCGCAGTATGTAAATAAGATAGGTAAGCACAATTTTGACATCCTCGTCGGTAGCGAAATGTCTAAACAGTCTGTTATTGATTTCTCTGCCTACTCTGAAGGATATGCCCTGGAAGACAAAAACTATATGTGGCCAAATGCTGCAACTGGAACTATGACCAATAGCGGTGCTAAGGTTGGCTATCGTCTGGCATCATTCTTCGGAAAAGTGAACTACAACTGGGATGATCTTCTCCTTGCATCTTTTACTATCCGCTACGACGGTTCTTCACGCTTTGGTAAGGCTCACCGCTGGGGTACATTCCCTGCTGCATCTCTCGGCTTCCGCTTCTCTAATCTGTTGAAAAAGGAATGGCTTGACGATGCAAAGCTGCGTCTGTCATGGGGACAGACAGGTAATCAGGCAATCGACAACAACGCACAGTTTGGACTTTATGTCGCTGACTACGGATTGGACCGCGTTACATCTACAGCCTACGACCTGTTCTTGCAGGGTTCCGGCACTTTCCCTTCAGGTTACCGCGCCACACAACTTGCAAACCCTAATTTGAAGTGGGAATCGGCAACACAATACAATGTCGGTGTTGACTTCACGATGTTCAACAACAGTTTCTACGGAACTGTCGATGCTTATATCAAGAATGTGAAGGACATGCTGATTAATCCTGCATACCTCGGTGCAACGGGCGAGGGTGGCAACACTTGGAAAAACGGCCCGTCGCTCCGCAACTGGGGTATGGAGTTCAGCTTGGGCTATCGCACAACACTTGCTAACGGACTCGGAATCGACGTCAACGGCAATTTGGATTTCTTCCGCAACAAAGTAACTTATCTGCCTTCATCTACAACGGGTGCTTATACTCATACTACAAAAGAAAATCTCGTACAGAGCGGCAAGTCATACGGTTCTATCGTTGGATATGTAGCTGACGGAATATTCCAGACTCAAGAGGAAGTTGACAAGTCTGGACAGCCAAACGCACGTGTCGGTGGACTGAAATACAAGGATTTGGATCACAGTGGCAGCATTAATGCCGACGACCAGACTTGGATTTACGATCCAGTGCCAGCATTCTCTTACGGACTGAACATTGCTCTCAACTACAAGGGATTTGATTTCAGCATGTTCTGGCAGGGTGTTTACGATCAGGACGTCTACAACAACCAGAAGTTCCAGACCGATTTCTGGGCTGTTAACGACCCTGGTTCAAACAAGGGAACACGTCTGCTGAACGCATGGAACACAAACAATACAAGTTCGTCGATTCCTCGCTTGAGCACAATGAATACTGCAGATGAGGGCAGGGCTTCTTCATACTTCGTGGAGAATGGTTCTTACCTGAAGCTCCGCACTCTGCAGATTGGATACAATATACCTAAGAGTGTTTTGTCAAAAGTCAAGATGTCAAGTGCACGCATTTATGTTTCCGGACAGAATCTGCTTACTATAAAGAGCAAGAGCCTGACATGCTCCGACCCTGAGAATCCTGACTGGAATTATCCTTTGGCAACATCATTGTCGTTTGGACTTCAAGTTGGTTTCTAATACAAATTGCAGAATTATCATTAATACATATAAGGTATAACGATTAAACGAATTTTCATTATGAAAAAGATATATACAATAGTGCTTGCAGTAGCACTTGCAGGAACATTCGCAAGTTGTGATGACTTTCTGGACTATAATCCGTCAGGTGTGATAGACGAAGACAAGGCCTTCAATGAGCCGGAAAAGATGGTGAACAGCGCATACGCCATGCTTGGTGACTGCTGGTACAGCTATCCGTTCAATCTCTGGCCTTATGGCGACCTGGCATCAGACGACTGTCTGAAAGGTGGCTGGGGAACTGGTGACACTGGTTACCACGATGTGGAAATATGGAAGACTCTGACTTCTACAAAAGGGGAACTCGATGAACTTTGGTATCGCCTTTACTGTGCCGTATCTCGTTGCAACCGTGCGTTGGTCTCTCTTGAACAGAACGGCGAAAAGACCCTTGGAGCTGAAACAACGAAACAGCGCGAAGCTGAGGTTAGATTCCTCCGTGCACATTTCTATTTCAAGCTGATTACCATGTTCCGCCAGATTCCATGGATTGACGAAAAGGTATATGCCGACAATGCTACGGAGAAGACTTCTAACACACAATTCACATACGAGGAACTGTTCCAGAAGATTATCGCCGATTTCCAGTTTGCCCATGATGTTCTACCAGCTAAGCAGGCTGATGGCGGACGTGCCAACAAGATTGCTGCTGCCGGATATTTGGCAAAATGTTATCTCACATTGGCTTGGGGCGACGGATATGAGGCAACCGATGGCGTTGACCATATCAACAAGCAATACATGCAGAAGGTTGTTGACTATACTGATGAGGTAAAGAATTCCAATTATGGATATCTGGAGGACTACGGCGACATTTTCTTGCCTGAATACAAGAACAGTAAGGAGTCTGTATTCGCCGTGCAAACCTCTGATTATAGCGGAGACCATACAAAATATGGTCGTGCCAACTGGTCGAACATGTTGAACGGCTGTTGGGGTATCTGGTCTTGCGGATGGGATGTTCACAAACCATCACAGGACCTGGTGAATGCCTTCAAGACACGCAACGGACTGCCAGAGTTTGATGACTACAACAATAGTATCGACTACCCGGTAAACGGCAAGGTCACTGCCCAGAAATGGGATCCACGTTTGTTCCACACCATCGGTATGCCTACCTTCCCATATAAATACGAAAAGGAATACACTCTGACGACAGACAATTCCCGCACTCCTAACGTCTACGGTTATTACACTTCAATGAAAGAAGTGCCACAACGCTCTAAAGGTGAAACATATAACGGCTCATGGCAGGCTTTCGCAATGAACGACTACGTATTGAGATACACCGATGTAATGCTTATGAGAGCCGAAGCTCTTATAGAACTTGACCGTCTTGGAGAAGCACGCACCATAATTAACGATATCAGACAGAGAGCAAAGAATTCTATAGACAAACACATTGAATATGCCAAAGACCAGTGTGACATTGCTCTCTATCCAGAGTCTTATTTCCAGGATAAGGAAACTGCACGGAAATGCCTGCGCTGGGAGCGTCGTCTTGAGTTGGCAATGGAAAACGGAAGATTCTTCGACTTGCGCCGTTGGGGAATAGCTTCAACTACGCTGAATAATTACTTCAAGACAGAGCAGAAGGATGTTTACACATTTACCGACAAGAATGGTAATACAGTAAATCAGACTTACGCCGAATATCTGAGGGATGCCCACTTCACAGCCGGCAAGAATGAATTCTATCCAGTGCCATACAACCAGTTATATTATATACCAGGCTTGTATAAGCAGAACAAAGGATACGACGATGCAAAATAAGAATATTGATTTTCCTATAATATAAGTATAGGTTAGTCAAAAGAAGTTAATAGGTAAACTTTAGTCAGAAAAGGTGATTGGATTGATTCAGGATAACATTTAAATTTAAGAATACAGAGATATGAAAAGAAATATATTATCAGTTCTGATTGCTCTGGCATCAATAGGCACAGCATGCGCACAGGAAACACAGTTTCTGAGCAGCAACCATTGTCTGTACCGTATACAGCAGAAGGACAAATGCCTGTTGCTGCCAGTACAGGAGAGTGCAGAAATGAGCAACATAAAGGTTATCGCCGGCAACAAACAGATGAAGTCGCTCAATGTACGACTGGCAATGAACAAGGTGGATTATTATGTTCCGCTTTATCTGGATGAATTCAATGAGGAAAAGACGTTAGCTCTTGATATTCACGTGAACGGCAACTACCGCAACGATGGTGGTATTTCCACTTTCACTTGCTGGAAGAATATCAAGAATGCAGAGAGCTTTGACACGACAAACCGCGAACAATATCGTCCGCTCTACCATCACACCCCAGCTTACGGATGGATGAACGACTCGAACGGAATGTTCTTCAAGGACGGTGTATGGCATCTCTACTTCCAGCATAACCCTTATGGTTCGCAGTGGGAGAACATGACATGGGGCCACTCCACATCAACCGACCTCATCCATTGGACGTTCCAAGGCGACCCAGTACAGCCCGATGCTTGGGGTTCAATATTCAGCGGCTCGTCAGTGGTAGACAAGAACAACACTGCCGGATTTGGAGAAAACGCCATCGTGGCTCTCTACACATCAGCCGGTGAGAATCAGACGCAGAGCATGGCTTACAGCACCGACAACGGAAAGACTTTCACAAAATATGATGGCAATCCGATAATAACGAGCAACGTGCCTGACTTCCGCGATCCTCACATGTTCTGGAACGAGGATATCAAGAAATGGAACATGATTCTCGCTGCCGGTCAGCAGATGAACATCTACTCGTCTGACAATCTGAAAGACTGGAAGTTTGAAAGCTCGTTCGGAGCCGAATACGGCAGTCATGGCGGTGTATGGGAATGCCCGGATTTGATGAAGATGAAAGTACGTGGCACAGACAAAGAGAAATGGATGCTTGTGTGCAACATCAATCCTGGAGGTCCTTCCGGAGGTTCGGCAACACAATATTTTGTTGGTGACTTCGACGGACATAAATTTACTTGCGAATCGAAACCGGAAGTGACAAAATGGATGGACTATGGTAAAGACCACTATGCCACCGTTACTTTCGACAATGCTCCCAACGGCAGACACGTGGCTTTGGCATGGATGAGCAACTGGCAGTATGCCAATCAGGTGCCTACGTTGCAGTATCGTTCTGCCAACTCCATTCCTCGCGACTTGGGACTCTTCGAATATAAAGGCAACACTTATTGCAGCGTTACTCCATCAGAAGAGATTACTGCTGCACGAAGTAAAAAGCCATCAAAGTCTTTGAGCGAAGCTTGCGAAATGGTGGTCAATCTGAAGGGTGATGCCACGATTACGCTGAGCAACAGCAAGGGCGAGAAGGTGGTCATGACATATAAGGCAAAGGACGAAACATTCTCGATGGACCGCACACTAAGCGGAAAGACCGATTTCAGCAGCGACTTTGCTGCCATAACTACAGCCCCTGTATATGGCAAGATGAACAAGCTGCGCATATTCATCGACAAGAGCAGTATTGAGGTGTTCGACAACGACGGAAAGATGGCTATGACAAACCTTGTGTTCCCAACAAAACCTTACGACAAGGTAACGATAAAGGGCAAGACAAAGAAATATGCAGTATATAAACTGAAATAATGAACTTTTATAAAAACAGAATAAAATGAGTAAATCTGCTAAACTTACCCTCATCCCGGTGATGCTCTGTTTCTTCGCTATGGGATTCGTAGATATGGTAGGCATCGCCTCCAACTACGTGAAAGAAGACCTCAACCTGAATGACGCTACGGCAAACATGTTCCCGTCGCTCGTCTTCTTCTGGTTCCTCCTGTTCAGTGTGCCCACGGGCATGCTTATGAGCAAGATCGGCAAGAAAAACACCGTGTTGCTCTCGCTCGCCGTGACCACAGTGTCGCTCCTTCTGCCTCTCTTCGGCGAGAACTTCACACTGATGCTTGTGTCGTTCTCCCTGCTCGGCATAGGCAACACTCTGATGCAGACGTCGCTCAATCCACTGGTGTCTGTCGTTATAAAGGGCAACCTCGCCTCAACGCTCACCTTCGGACAGTTCGTTAAGGCGATAGCCTCATTCCTTGCTCCATACATAGCCATGTGGGGAGCCATTGCTACAATACCGAGCTTCGGCTTCGGATGGAGGATACTCTTCCCCATATATATGATAATAGGTATGGTGGCTGCCGCTGCCCTTTGCGTCACATCCATTCCGGAAGAGCACAACGAGGGTAAGGCTACCGGCATAATGGACAGTGTGCGGTTGCTCGGCAGACCTATCGTGCTGCTTTCCTTCATCGGCATCATGTGTCATGTGGGCATCGACGTAGGCACCAACACCACAGCTCCGAAGATTCTCATCGAGCGTCTCGGATGGTCTCTCAACGAGGCTGCCTTCGCTACATCCCTCTATTTCATCTTCAGAACCTTGGGATGTCTGACGGGTTCATTCTTCCTCCGTGTGATGAAGACGCGCACATTCTTCATCATCAGCGTGGTGATGATGGCGCTGAGTATGGCTGGAATGTTCGTAGGAACAAGCAAAGTCATTCTTTATGCAGCAATAGCTCTTGTGGGATACGGCAACTCCAACATCTTCTCCATCGTCTTCTCGCAGGCTCTCATCTCGGTGCCTGAGCATAAGAACGAGGTGAGCGGACTGATGGTTATGGGTCTCTTCGGAGGTACGGTGTTCCCTCTCCTGATGGGATTCGCCAGCGACGCCATCGGACAGGTTGGTGCTGTGGCTGTAATGGCAGCCGGAGTGGTTTATCTGTTCACATATATAAATAAGGTGAAACAATAATTTGTACGAGAAACCGTTATAATAATAGGGAATTCTGATACACGATATAAATAAACTCAGATATACGACTATGAAAGATAAATATGTAGTAGGACTTGGCGAGGCTCTTTGGGACGTCTTGCCTGATGGAAAGAAACTTGGTGGCGCACCGGCAAACTTCGCTTATCATGCCGGACAGTTTGGCCTCAACTCCATTGCTGTGAGTGCCCTCGGCGAGGACAAACTTGCAGAAGAGACTATAGAGCAGTTGGAAGGAAAGGGACTCAACTATGTAATGCCACGCGTGCCTTATCCAACAGGTACCGTACAGGTGGAGCTTGATGATGAGGGTATTCCGACATACGACATCAAGGAGAATGTGGCTTGGGACAACATTCCTTTCACCGACGAGGTGAAGGCTGTGGCTGAAAACACGCTTGCCGTATGTTGGGGCTCGCTGGCACAGCGCAATGTGGTGAGCCGCGAGACAATCTACAAGTTCCTCGATAACACACCGAAAGACTGCCTTAAGATTTTCGACATCAACCTGCGACAGAACTTCTATACCAAGGATGTGATCTGCGAGTCGATGAAACGCTGCAACATACTGAAGATTAACGACGAGGAACTGATACAGATTGGCAGGATGTTCGGCTATCCGGGTCTGGACATTGAGAACAAATGCTGGCTCATACTCGGCAAGTACAACCTCGACATGCTGGTGCTCACGTGTGGCGTGAACGGCAGCTATGTGTTCACTCCGGGCTGTGTGTCATATCAGGAAACGCCCCGGGTGGAAGTGGCAGACACTGTAGGTGCCGGCGACTCGTTCACCGGTTCGTTCTGTGCAGCAATCCTCAGCGGAAAGCCTGTAAGGGAAGCACATAAGCTCGCCGTTGAAGTGAGCGCCTATGTGTGCACCCAGAACGGTGCGATGCCCGACATAAAGGAACATTTCGAAATCTAAGCAATAAAGCAAAAGCCATATACTCTAAAGGACAGGCTTTATGCAGCAAAAAAGAGTCCATACGAAGTCAAGAGCAGTTGATTTTGTATGGACCCTTTGGTTTTTATCTTACTATCGGTTGCAAGAAAGTTGTGCCATCAGCGTTTATCAACAAACTGAGAGAATCTCTCCAGCCCTTCTTTTACGAGCTGTCGCGGACAGGCGAGGTTCCAGCGCATGAAGCCTTCGCCTTCCTTACCGTACATGCTGCCGGCATTGAGCCATAGTTTGGCTTCCTTCATGAGTTCCTCTTCGAGTTCTTCCGACGGGATGCCGAGGCTCCGGCAGTCCATCCATGCGAGATAGGTGCCTTCGAGCGGTGCCACAGGCAACTGGGGCAGATGCTCCTCACAGTAGTCCTTGAAGAAGAGATAGTTGCCGTGGATATACTGGAGCAGCTGATTGAGCCATTCCTCTCCCTCGTTGTATGCGGCGATGGTGGCAATCACGCCAAACGGATTCACGTCACATACCTCGTTGATGTTTATCGCCTTGTCGATGCGCTGTCGCCACTTGTCGTTCTCCACGATGATGTTGGCAATCTGCAGTCCGGCGATGTTGAACGCCTTGCTCGGCGCAACGCAGGTGACGGAATGCTTCTGGAACTCTTCCGACACGGAGGCAAACGGTGTGTAGGTGAATCCTGGGTGTACCAGTTCGCAGTGGATTTCGTCGGCCACCACGACAACATTGTTCTTGATGCAGATGTCGCCTATGCGCCGCAGCTCCTCCCTGGTCCACACTCGTCCCGAGGGGTTGTGCGGATTGCAGAGCAGCATAAGGGTGGTCTTCGGGTCGGCGGCACGACGCTCCAGGTCTTCATAGTCGATGGAGAAAGTGTTGTCCTCATACCTCAATGCACAGCTGTCCAGTTCGCATCCGTTATTCCTGATAGAGGAGAAGAAGCAATTGTATACCGGAGTAAGGGTCAGCACTTTATCACCCACATTGGTCAACGCCTTTATCACGGCAGACAATGCCGGAACTACTCCCGATGTATATATGAACCATTCGCGCTTCGGCTTCCAATGGTGGCGCCGGCTGAACCATGAGATTACCGCATCGTAGTATTCCTCCGGCACACGGGTGTAGCCGAATATACCGTGCTCCACACGTTTCTCCAGAGCGTTGATGATGCAGGGGGCGGTAGGGAAATCCATGTCGGCAACCCACATCGGCAGCACCTCCTTGTCGTCGGTGCTGTCCCATTTGTATGAGTTTGTGCCGCGTCGCGGCGTTATCTTGTCGAAATCATATTTCATATTCGTCATTTTCTTTCCTCAATCACGCAGTCGGCAGGCTGCTTGATGTTCTCGTCGATGGTAATGGAACCGATTTTGTCGGCAACGATGCGTCCCGACATAGGGTTCTTGATGTTCGCGATGCTGCCCTTGATGTCGGCATTCAGTGTGGAGTATTCAAATGCGCGGTCGCAGTCTTCGCCGAAGGTGCAGTTCTCGAGAATGAGGTCGTGGGCATAGCAGAGGGGCTGCTCGCCGGTGATGTGGCAGTTCACGAGCCGCAGGTTCCTTGAGTGCCATCCCAGGTATTCGCCGTTCAGCTCGGAGTCGTACACGGTAACGTTATCCACCTCCCAGAAAGCATCCTTCGTTGTAATCTTCGCATTATGCACCTCGATGTTTCTTGCATACTGGAACACGTATTTGCTGTCGCTCTCCAATCCATCAACATAAACGTCATGGCTGAACATGAATGGATAGGTGCCGCCGTGCATCTTCAGGTTCTCTATGCGTATGTTGTCGCAACGCCAGAACACCTCGTCGGCATCGTTCATCGTTACGTTCTTCAGTTCGAGATGGCTCATCTCGCGAAACATCTTAGGCGCGTCGATAACCGTGTCGCGCATCTTCAGATGGTCGCAATACCACAGGGCTGAACGTCCGCCGACAGCGAAGTAGCAGTTTTCTATTTCAAACCCATGGACATGCCAGAAAGGATAGTTACCCTCGAAACGGCAGTTGGTCGCCTTTATGTTGCTGCATTCCTTTATTGCCGACTCGCCCTCAGTGATGAGCACGTTGTCGATATGCAGGTCGTGAGAAGCGAACAGTGGGCGTTCGCCTCCGAATTGTTTGTCTTTTATGATTTGCATGATGTCGTATGTTTTTTTATTTGTTTGATTCCGTTTTGTTGTATCTTTGTAGTTGTCCGCTGCAAAGTTATACATTATTTCCATAAGTGCAATTACCATTATTGCTGAAAATAGTATATATTCATCGAAACAATTGCTGATAGTTATATTCCTTTACTGACGTTTCCTTCTATAGAAACTTTGGGCACAGTTTTGGGCACTGTGCTTGCCCACTTGGGGCACGGTGCTTGCCCCACTTGGGCACGGTGCTTGCCCGTTTCTTGATGTTTTGATGTGCTTTCCAAGGATTGTGATTCGGCAATTTCAAGAGCAGAACGCACTGACCTTAATCGCTTCTACCCCATTGGGAATATTTATCTCTTCGAGAAGACGACAATTATCAAAAGCGAATCTTCCGATATAATATACAGAACTGGGAATAGAGACCGACTTGAGTTCGTAACAACATTCAAAAGCATAGTCACCGATTTCAACCACTTTTTTCTTTTTGCCGTTCCATTTTACTTCAGATGGAATTTTGATTTTGCCCGTATATTTCTTGTTGCCGTGGGTCACGACAGCGTTGCCGTAAACGTCATAACAGTAGTAGATGCCATCCACCTCAAAGTCGTAGGCATAACCTGCCATGGCAATTACGGCCAGTAATAAAGCCGTGAAAATTCGTTTGGTGTTGATCATAATCTTTTAGTTTTTGCTGCCATCGAGCTCCTTGTGTGGCAAGTTTAGTCTGATATGGTTCCGTTGCGTATGGTCGGAGGCAGTGGAGCTCGTCTCGCGGCAGGGTGTCTGGGGTGCAAGACACGGTCTCGTATATACGCAAAATCCCCTCGCCACACAATAACTGCTAATATTGCATGGAAGGGGGATCGCTGCAAATATACATATTATTATAATATGTTCCAAAGGAATGGGAGATTTTTTACCCATCCTAACCTTCCCCAAGGGAAGGAACAGGTTACTCCGAATATTGGTTTTAGCCCCCACCTAACCTGCCCCGAAGGGGAGGGACAGATACCATCGGTCGTCTGGTTGTCTGATTATCAGTAACTTATCAATAACAAAGGTAACCTGTATTCACAAGGCTCTTACAGAACCAGAGTAACCAGCATCTCCCCAACGGGGGAGAATGAGAGGGGGCTGAAATGATTGGCTGAAATCATAGGCAGAGTAATTTCTCATGATATATATGAACCGCTTTCCGCTATCAGCCCCCACCTAACCTCCCCCGTTGGGGAGGGACAGATACCATCGTCTGTCTGATTATTGTCTGTAGCCTGCTGATTATCAGAGGCTTGTTAGTAACATGAGTAACCGTTGTCAACCAGCCCTTGTCAGTAACATGAGTAACCTTTGTCAATCAGTCCTTGACAGTAACGTAGTAACCTTCATCTCCCCTTCGGGGGAGAACGAGAGGGGGCTGATGTTCATTGACTGAAATCATTGGCAGAGTAACTTGTTCCTTCCCTTTGGGAAGGTTAGGATGGGTTGCCCTTGGGGAAGGTTAGGATGGGTTGCCCTTTGGGAAGGTTAGGATGGGTTTGAGACCGAGAGGGGCTGATATTCAATACATACCAACCATGGGCATTATTCCTCAAGTTCAAACTGCGCCACCAGTGGCAGATGGTCGCTGAATCCGTTGGTGTATCTGTATCCGTTGTAGGTTCTGAAAGGTTTCATCCCGCCAAACTTCTCGTCGCTCTCCATCAGAAACGGCAGGTCGTTGACGAAGCATCTCTTGAGCCTTTCCCTCATCCTGTGGCTCACGAGGATGTGGTCGATGCTCTGCCACATGCCCTGATATTTATACGTGCCCTTAGCCCCGTGGCTCCCCTTGACGCCAGCCGACACCTCCGACAGTCTGCCGGCCTCAAGAAAGCGAATCGACTTGTCCTTCGACTCATCATTGAAGTCGCCCGACACGATAATCATCGGGTCAGGGTGTATGCTGCGTATGGAGTCCACCGATGCCATCAGCCGCTGCATCACCTGCATCCTGTATGGCGTTGTCTTGCTTTTGCCCGAGAAGCGGCTCGGCGCATGGAGCACGAACACATGGATGGTGTCACCGCTCGCCACTTCGCCCATGGCATATAGTATGTCGCGCGTAGGCCGCATCCCCTTCAGCTGCGTCACCCTCAACGAATAAGAGTCAATCAGCCGGAACGACATCGGTGAATACAGCAGCGCCACGTCGATGCCACGCTGGTCGGGCGAATCTGTCATCACATATTCATATTTCGCGTTTCTCAGCAGACTGCGTTTCGTGAGATAGTGCAACACAGAGTCGTTCTCAACCTCGCATAGCGCCACGAGGTCGGGAATCATGTCAGTGCCCCTTTCGTCCTTGTGTCCACAAGCCAGAATTTCCTTGGATATGTTTCCCAGTTTCTTCCAGTATCTGTTGGAGTTCCAGTGGCGCGGACTGTCGCTCAGGTATTCCGTGTCCTGCTTGAGCGAGTCGTGTGTGCAGTCGAAGAGGTTTTCGCAGTTTAGCTGCACGAAGGTGAATATTCCGAGAATCAGCGATGTCAGCATAGTGTGTAGATGTTAAGTCCCAAACAGCCGATGACCGATTGGGATTAATCCCCAAGCAGCCTCAAAACCGATTGTGAGAGTATGCGTTGCAAATATACTTCATAATTGTGGAAACAGGAAATAATCCCATCACCAAGTTACATATTCCCCCTTTGTTCGTCTATATGATACGGTGGGCAAATTGCCGGAGGTCAGATGAGACATCCTTTTCAGCTTGTCGGTTCGTCAACTCGTCAGCTTTCGGCTCGTCAACTTGTCCACTCGTTAACTCGTCAACTAAAAAATAACCGTATGTTGCAAAAGAGAGATATAAAGAAATATTTGTCCCTTATCATCGTGTTGCTTTCGATGATGCTGCCCGATGTGGCTGTGGCACAAAACCGCTATCGGGTGGGAGTGTGCGACTGGATGGTGCTGAAGCGCCAGAAGCTCGGAGAGTTCAAGCTCGCCAAAGAACTGGGCTGCGACGGACTGGAGATGGACATGGGGGGACTCGGCAAGCGCGACTCCTTCGACAACAAGATGCGCCAGCCGGAGATGGCAAGGAAATTCCGCCACACCGCCGACAGTCTCGGCATAGAGGTGGGAGCAGTGGCAATGTCGGGCTTCTATGGACAGAGCTTCGCCCGGAAGAAATCGTGGCGCTGGCTCGTGGAAGACTGTCTCAACACGATGGACGTGATGGATGCCACCGTGGCATTCCTGCCCCTTGGCGGATGCGGCAACAACTGGACCGACTCACTGCCGCTGCGCCGCGAGATAGTGGAGCGTCTGCATGAGGCAGGCGAGATGGCACACCGCCGCGGCAAGGTGATAGGCATAGACACACCGCTCGACGCCAAGGGCAACAAGCGTCTGCTGCGGGAAATCGGTTCAAAGGGCATAAAAATATTCTATAAGCTGCAGACCGCCGTGGAGCACCGCCGCGACATCAGCAAAGACCTGCGGAAGCTCGGCAGCGGCAACATCTGCGCCATTCATGCCAGCAACACCGACGGAGTGTGGCTCCGCCACGACAAGGCGATAGACATGCCGGCAGTGAAGCGTACGCTCGACAAGATGGGATGGTCGGGATGGCTCTTTGTGGAGAGGAGCCGCGATGTGACCGACGTGCGCAATGTGAAGAAGAACTATGGAGAGAACGTGAGATATCTGAAGGAAATATTCGGCAAGGAGATAACCGACAGATAAGGACATATAGATAAGTACACATTATATAGATATATAACGCTGTATATCAAAAAAGCAAGTACACGCTCTATATTGACAAACAAGTACACAGTATAAATAAACAACTAAGCACACATATATAAAATATGAAGAAATTATTCGTCATGGCAGCCGCACTAATGGTCTGGGGCACCCTCACCGCCAGTGCAGTAGACCTCGATTCTGCAGGTCGCGACCCTAAGTATGTGGAGACAATCATGCAGCGTTCGCAGAAGGTGACTGACGCACTGAAGATCACCGGTACGGAGAAGGGTACGCAGGTGCTCAACATCGTGGCAAACCGCTATTTCAAGCTCAACGACATATATTCAGAGCGCGACAGCATCAAGGCAGTGGCAAAGACCCTTACCGGCGACGCCAAGAAAGAGAAGATGGAATATGCTGAGATGGTGAAAGACCAGAAGCTCTACAAGAGTCATTTCGGATTCATCGCCGACCTCTCGGTATATCTCACCGATGCAGAGATAGAGACCGTGAAGGACGTGCTGACATACAATGTAGTGAACGTGACATACACGGCGCAGTGCGACATGATACCCACGCTGAAAGAAGAAGAGAAGGTGCAGATTCTCGCCTGGCTCAAGGAGGGCCGCGAGTTTGCCATCGATGCCGAGAGCTCCAAGAAGAAGCATGAGGCATTCGGCAAATACAAGGGCAGGATTAACAACTGGCTCTCCAAGCGCGGCTACAACCTCACCAAGGAGCGCGAGCAGTGGGCAAAGAGAGTGAAGGCAAGAGGCGGAACGTTGTAATAACCCTGCAAGTAGTCAGAAAAAAGATACATTAAACGTCCTAATTACCTATTTGGGTTAAACACCAAGAATACAAATGGCAAAAAAGATAAGACACAGTATCATTCCTCTCAGAGGATTAGGACTGATGGCAGCACTGTCGATGGCAGTACTGCCGTCGGCAGCACAGAAAAACGGCATCACCGACACCGGCAAGAGCAAATACGCCGTGGTGTCGTCAACACCGCTCAGCGCCGTGAGATGGACCGGCGGATTCTGGGGCGAGCGCTTCGGAGTGTTCAGCGGCACATCAGTGCAGAGCATGTGGGAGACATGGAAGTCTGACACGGGACACGGTTGGAACAACTTTCTCATAGCAGCCGGAGAGAAAAAGGGAAAGCGCCACGGACCGCCATTCCACGACGGCGACATGTATAAATGGCTTGAGGCACTGACGGCGGTATATGCTGTGAACAAAGACCCGGAAGTGGGCAAGATAATCGACCGCTTCGTGGAACTCATCCAGAAGTCGCAGCGCCCCGACGGATACCTCCACACTCCAGTCATCATAGCCGAGATGAACAGGCAGCAGAGCGCCAAGGAGGAGGCGAAGGAGAATGAGACCATCGGAACAAAGGTGGGAACTGGAAAAGACGGAGCCTTCGGCAACCGGCTCAACTTCGAGACCTACAACCTGGGACACCTCATCACTGCCGGCATCATGCACAAGAGAGCCACGGGCAAGAACACGCTCTTCAACTGTGCGGTGAAGGCAGCCGACTTCCTCTATGATTTCTATAAGCGAGCCTCCGACGAACTCGCCCGCAACGCCATCTGCCCGTCACACTATATGGCGGTGACGGAGATGTATCGCGAGACCGGCGACCCCAAATATCTGGAACTATCAGAGAAACTCATCGACATAAGAGGTAAGGTGGAAAACGGCACCGACGACAACCAGGACCGCGTGCCCTTCCGCCAGCAGTATAATGCCATGGGTCATTCGGTGAGGGCAAACTATCTGTATGCCGGTGTGGCAGACCTCTATCTGGAGAGCGGCGAAGAACAGCTGAAGAAGAACCTCGACGCCATCTGGACCGACATCGTGACACGCAAGATGTATATCACCGGAGCCTGCGGAGCACTCTACGACGGCACTTCGCCCGACGGCACCGACTATAAGCCCGACAACGTGCAGAAAGTGCACCAGAGCTATGGCCGCCCCTACCAGCTGCCACACTCCACGGCACACAACGAGACATGCGCCAACATCGGAAACCTCTTCTTCAACTGGCGCATGTTTGCAGCCACAGGAGATGCTAAATACACCGATGTGGTGGAGAACTGCCTATACAACAGCATACTGCCCGGCATCAGTCTCGACGGAAAGAAATATTTCTATACCAACCCCATGCGCATCTCGGCAGACCTGCCATACAAGCTGCGCTGGCCCAAGGAGCGCACCGAGTATATCAGCTGCTTCTGCTGTCCGCCTAACACGTTGCGCACCCTCTGCGAGGCACAAGACTATGCCTATTCCATCGGCAAGAACGAGATATACGTGAACCTCTATGGCGACAACACCCTCAACACCCGCATCGACGGCATCGGCGATATCGCCATCTCGCAGACCACCGACTATCCGTGGGACGGCACCGTGGAGCTGACCATTGACAAGCTGAAGGGAAAGAAGCAGTTCGGGATACGGCTCCGTGTGCCGGACTGGTGTACCGAGGGAGCCACGATACTCGTGAACGGCACTCAGCAGACCATCGAGGCAATCGCCGGCACCTACGCCACAGTGACACGCACATGGAAGAAAGGCGACGTGGTGACACTCAGCATGCCGATGCGCACACGTCTGATAGAGGCAAACCCACTCGTGGAGGAGAGCCGCGGACAGGTAGCCGTGCAGCGCGGACCTATAGTATACTGTCTTGAGAGCAACGACCTGGGCGGTGCGCAAATCGACGACATCGCCATTCCGCTCAACGCCAAGTTCACTCCCGTTGACATGACCATCGACGGCAGCCGCGTGAAGGCACTTGAGGCAGAAGTGATAAACCGCAGCGAGCCGTCGTGGAAGGGACAGCTCTATCGCGAGGCAACGGCAAAGAAGCATACACAGACCGTGCGCTTCATCCCATACTATGCCTGGGGCAACAGAGGAAAGAGCGAGATGACAGTATGGATTCCGGCATCGCTGGATTGAGTAATATGTCTTGATATGTCAAAACTGCTGACTTCCAGCCCCCACCTATCCTCCCCCGTAGGGGAGGGACTGATACCTTAGGACTGGTTACTTTTACCTCAGGCACGATTTGAGTTTAACCTAAATAGGTCCTCCATAAACGGAGTAACAAACAATATAAAAAAATGAATATCAGATCAATAGCCGTAATCCTTTCGGCAATCATCAGTAATATAGCCTTCGCCACCGACATCGTGGTGAAGCCAGGACCCTACGCCATAGAGCAGGCACTGCAGCAGGCAAGAGAGGCGCGCCGCATGGAGGGAGCCAAAGACGTGACCATCCGCCTCCAGGCAGGCACCTACCGGTTGAACCAGACCGTCACGGTAAGGCCCGAAGACAGCGGCACACGCATCATAGCCGACGGCAATGCTGTGGTGAGCGGCGGAGTGCAGATAAAGGGATGGAAGAAGCAGGGCAAGGCATACGTAGCCGATGTGCCCGAGTTTAATGGTCGTCCGCTGGAGTTCCGCCAGTTGTGGATAAACGGCAGGAAGGCAGTGAGAGCCAGAGATGTGAGCGACTTCGAGAACATGTATCGCATCAGGAGTATCGACAAGAAGAACGAGACACTCTATGTTCCGGCAGCTGCCGTCAGAAAGATACTCCATGCCCGTCATGCCGAGATGGTGATACACGAGATGTGGTGTGTGGCAAACCTGCGCATCAAGAGCGTCAGAATACAAGGCGACAGCGCTGCCGTCACCTTCCATCAGCCCGAGAGCCACATCCATTTCATGCACCCCTGGCCATCGCCGATGGTGACAACCGACGGCCACAACTCCGCCTTCTATCTCACCAATGACAAGGCGCTGCTCGACACTCCCGGAGAGTGGTATCTCGATGCCAGGGAACAGAAAGTATACTATATCCCACTCAAGGGCGAGAATATGGCGACGGCAGATGTTGAGGCTCCAGCCGTGGAGACCCTGCTCCGCGTATGCGGCACACCCGACAATCCCGTGCGTGACGTCACCTTCGAAGGCGTCACCTTCAGCCATGCCACATGGATGAGACCATCCGTCAGCGGTCATGCCCCACTCCAGGCAGGCATGTATATGACTGAGGCATATAAGCTGAGACCAAAGATGATACGCCCCAACGGCGACCATAAACTCGACAACCAGGGATGGGTAGGCCGTCCGGCGGCAGCCGTCAGCGTGGACTGTGCCGAAGACGTCAGCTTCCTCCGCTGCACCTTCGAGCATTGCGCCTCTACGGGAGTGGAATTCCATGAATATACCAAGGGTGGAAACATCAGCCACTGCACCGTCCGAGACATCGGCGGCAACGGCATATTGGCAGGCAGCTTCGGTCCCGACACCCATGAGGCACATCTGCCATACAATCCTTCAGACTCGCGCATTATCTGCACCGGACTGACAATCGACAATAACCTCATCACCGACGTGACCAACGAGGACTGGGGATGCGTGGGAATCGGAGCCGGATTCGTGCGCGACATCAGAATCCTGCACAACGAGATTTCCGAAATCTCATACACCGGCATCAGTATGGGGTGGGGATGGAACCAGCAGCCGTGCTCCATGGCAAACAATCTCATCAGCGGCAACCTCATCCACCACTACGCTAAGCACATGTACGACACGGCAGGCATCTACATCCTCGGTTCGCAGCCCCACACGCTGATAGAGGGCAATGTGGTGAGAGACATCTATACTCCCGGCTATGCCCACGATCCCAACCACTGGTTCTATCTCTACACCGACGAGGGATCATCCTGCATCACCGTGAGGAACAACTGGACTCCGGCAGAGAAATTCCTCAAGAATGCCAACGGCCCGTGCAACACATGGGAAAACAACGGTCCTGCCGTTGCCGACAGCATCAAGGCGAAAGCTGGAATCCAGAAGCAATGACGCCCCGATGGACAGATTACATTTCTGCCATGGCGTCAGCAGACTACAGTCCTGCTGCCATCCGGCGTCAGACATGGATAAAGACAATCCAAACATTCTTCATAATAACCTGTTAGTTTTTGCCGTGAGGCAATGATGTATCATGGGGGCCCTCACATTGCGTGGGGGCCTTTTGTTTGCTGTAGTGTTTCGTTGATTGCCAGACATTCATTCAAGTCGTAATTTTCCCCCACAGCGTGGGGAACGAATCCCCCTAATGTGGGGTTTCATTCCCCACGCTGTGGGGAATTTTCGTAGTGTATCTGTCTGTATGTGTTCTGCGAAATTGTTCAGGATGTATAGAATCAAGTGATGATGGAATAATTGACGGAGGTCGTCTGGCCTCCCAAAGAAAACGACCAGGTTACCGTAATGCTGCAATCCGGATATTCCAATAATAATATGGATTGCTTTTTTCCTACAGTAACCTGGTCGTTGTTTATCGCCAAACGTTCATTAGGCAGTTTGGGGATTTTATGACTGCTTGCAGTCTTTCGTTTTTTATAAGATCTCTTTTGTCAGTCAGGAGGTTATAAACCGGCTTTGATCTCCCATTCCCCTTTTTCAGAAGTAACCTTGATGATATTGACACCTTTGATATTCTGCAATGGAATAGAAGCCAGATGACTGTCAGGACGGGCAGAGTTGATTCTGCGGCCGGCAGCATCGTATACCTCAATGGCGGTAATCCTCTCGCCACCCACGGTGGCAAGGTTTATGTATCCGGCGTTGCGCTCCATTATTATGCCCGGCTTCTTTATCATGCTCTGGCTGACAGAGGCAGAATTCTTGTCGTCAGTAATACTGAGCACATGCCATCCGCCATTTGGCTTTAGGCTCGACATGGATGCAGAACCAAGCATCAGTCTGCCGTCAAGAACCTCAAGGTTTCTTACGCCATACTGCTGTGCATTGTTGAAACCGTTCTCGGTGATGTATTTAGGAGCCTCTTCCTCGTCGGTCATGCGCAGAAGTTCAAAGCCCTCGTCACTCGCGTCAAGGCCAGTGAGCAGTTTCGACAGTGTGGCAAAGCTTGCGTCGCCCACGAGGTTCGACCCCGCAGCATCGGCAAGGTTCGACAGGTCCATCGTGCCTACATACATATTGCCGTCATATTCCTGGATTGCCCATATATATATGGTCCAGAGGTTTCCAAAGCCTCCTCGTCCCCACTTGGCTTCCAGTCCGCTAGGTTCCAGTTCCCAGTTTTCAATTTTTCCTTCCTTGTCGTATACAGGTTTCGGGTTCGTAGTGTCACCGTAGAGCAACTCATAGTTGTTGTCTTTGTCGATGCGCCAGAACGACGGTGTGCGGTAGTTGCCGAGAATGAAAGCCAGGGCGTCAGGCGAGGTCAGGGATCCGTATGTTGCCTGTGCCGTAGAGAGCACATAATAGTTAGGGCAGAACACTCCCCAATACAGGTGGTTGCGCCACTCATGGAAGCCGGCGACGGAGGTAATCGAACGGCCGAGCGTTTTTGTCGGCTCCGCCACATCACTTGTCCATACTTTAGGCCACATCTCGCTGTCGATGCTGACGGGAGTGAAGCCTCCTTCAGGAATTTCCGGACTGACATGAACGGCAGACACCGTTGCCCACGTGCCTATATATATGCGGTTGTTGAAACAGGCAAGTTCTGCCGCCTCGCTGTCAACGAGTCCCACGATATGGAATTTCCACGGGTCATTCTTGTCGCCATACCATCGGAGCAGTGCACCTATCTTCTTGCCGGTGGTAGGATGCGTTATGCCCACGGTGACGTAGAGAACATTGTTTACTACTCGCCATCGTCTGACGTTCACCACCTTGCATCCGTCAACGTCGCTCAGGCTGCTGGCTCCCAGAATGCGGTCGTTGTCGGCATCGTATGCCACGAAGGCTGCCGAAACCTTGGAGTCCCAGTCGCTGGCATACAGGCCGGGTCCGCCGAAGAACACTACGCCGTTAAGGATGCCGCAGGAGCGCAGTCCCTGACAGTTTTTCAATACCGGATATTCATCTGTTGACGGTGTTATGTCGGTGACGATGCCCGATTTCGTGTCATAGCTGTATATGCGAGGCGGACGTATGTCGGCATACTTGCTGTTCTCATCGCCGTCGGCATAGGCTTCCTTGGCATAAGCCGACTGTCCGTATTCGCATGCCCAGCACTTGTTTTCGTATGGCACATTGTCGCCCACGCCCGGCTGCACGAAACTGCCATAGCCTTGCATGCAGAGATAGTTGTTGTTGGTAGACCAGTAGAGCTTGTCTTTGTATGTGCCCATTCCCCATACGTAAGAGCCGTTGCGTTTGCCGATAGCGCCGTTGCTCTCCAGCTCTTCGATTTCCTGCAAAGACAGTCCGGCGGGAACGTATTTGTTCTTCTCGTTTGCCAGACCGTAATAAGCCTCGTCAATCGGTGCCTGGTATATGGTGTCAACGGTCAGTCCGTTGTCATAGTCCACATTCGGACGCACACGGTTTTCTATCTGGAATACATAGAGCGGATACACCTTCTTCATATATTCGAGCATTTTTGTCAGGTCAGCTCCGGTAATTCCTAACTTGTCCAGCATCTCAAACAGCTTGGCAAGCACGTCCCCATTGTCATTAGGTGTGTCTCCGTTGCCATAAGATTCTTTCATGGCAAGCTGATGGATTTTCACCAGTGCTTCACGGCCGCTGGCTGTATCAAGCTTTGGCCACAGTGTTGTGACGAAATGTACAAACGGTCTGCTGTCTCCCGTCTTGTCGTTTAGTGAGATGACAGAGCAGAAGTCTTTCACCTCTGTTCGTTGAGGCATACTGATGTTTCCACCAAGTGCCCCGGCCGAAGTCATAAGTCCTAAAATACTTATGATGATGTTTTTTCTGATTTTCATAATGCCCTTATGAATTTAATTGTGACAAATAGTTTGTTGTTCCTGCAAATTTATGGAAATTATCAATACATTACAAAAGTATCATGCTTTTTTATCAAGAAATAATGATGTAAAATAAAATAAAGTCTGTATCTTAGTGAGCAATAAAGAACTAATATTTATTGTAATAAATCTATGAAATTGAGAACAAAATTTATCTTGATCTATGTAGCAGGAATAGTTACAGGAATTGTGTCGTTATTTGTGGTAGGCTTATTTATGGAAATATCACAAGCAACGTCTGCATCAAATGATGATGTAGTTATGTTTGAAAAACCTCGTGGTATTGTACCGGGTAAGGTCTTTGAGGTTATGCGGGTGCTGTCTAATGGAAGCGCATTAGCTACAGTAAACGATATTGAAAGTGAAAATTTGGGAACGGACGTCCTCTTCGTAGGTGATGAAAAAACTTCTTATTATGACGGGCAAATGATAAATGTGCCAAGTGGCAAAGTTGCCAGACAAATAGGAACTTACAGATATATGGCACGTACTGTACCTGTTGTTGAAATAATGGCAGAGTAAATGGAAGATATAATCAGATTATTTAAGTATGGGGATGCTCAGATAGGGCATCCCTTTATTGGTTTCTACAGTTCATTATTATCTGCTTGTTTCCTTTGATTATCTATTTTCTTGTCAGCATAGATAAGTCCCGTATCATATAAGTTATTAGAATAAGAGTGTCCCAAATATATGAATGAAACCTTGTCTTCAAACATAATACTTTCATCATCATCGGAAGTGATGTATGAAGAATATTTGTTTTTCAACTTCTTTTTGAAATTATTGTAAACAGGCAATATGTCCGATTCAAGTTCAGCACATTTGATGAAAAAGAAAATTTTATAAAACAATCCATTGTGGAAATACAAAGTGGCAAATTCACAAGGATAGCTGGAAAACGTCACGTTTCCTACAAGTATTGTTCCAGCTTGTTGATTGCAGTCGATTATCTCAAGACCTTTTTGTGACAAGGTGGATTTAGCATTATTCCACGTAGTGACACCTAAGGTGTTACCTAAAAAAGTCCGTTGTATTTGTGCATTCGCAAAAATAAAGGAAAAACACAAAATTAAAACAGTTACTATATTTTTCATCGGATTCATGTATTTGTCTTGCAAATCAACCTCTGCCCATCGGGGCTTCCGGTATGCTTATATACGTTACAAAAGTAACACTTTTAGCCCAAGAAAGTACATATAAAAAGTGTTTGAGAGAAGAATGAGGAAAGTTTACTGGTTATC
>OWJF01000103.1_pt1 | contig 37863 bp, 30 predicted proteins | sample 1732941 | NCBI WGS metagenome assembly OWJF01 (sample SAMN05065770, study PRJEB22554) | human gut metagenome | biome: ENVO:2100002; feature: ENVO:00000062; material: ENVO:00002003 | host: Homo sapiens | place: USA
CCACTCTTCTAAAAATCAAAATCCAAGCAAGCCCTAACGACCGATTTGGGTTAAAAGCCAAACAAAATCTACTCTCCTAAAAGGACAAAATCCAAGCAAACCCTAATGACCGATATGGGATTATGGCCAACCTCTGAATCCACATTAGTGGAAATTAACACTTATTGCTTTCGATTTATTGTTTTTCTTTTGCTCGTTTCATTATTTTTCTTTTACTTTGCAGTAAATAGAATACTAACTAATAACATTTGATTATGAACACAAACGAAGCACCTAATCTATGTGGTTTGAAGAGAGAGGATTTTCAAACCACAGTAAACGGAAAGAAAACTGATTTATATATTCTCAAGAACAAGAATGGCAATGAGGTGGCGCTGACAAACTATGGCGGTGCGCTGGTAGCCATAATGGTTCCTGACAAAGACGGCAACTATGCCAACGTCATTCAAGGACACGACAACATACAGGACGTGATAAACAGTCCGGAGCCATATCTCTCCACACTCATCGGCCGCTACGGAAACCGTATCTGCAAAGGACGTTTCCAACTCGGTGGAAAGGTATACCAGTTGCCTATCAACGACGGTGAGAACTCGCTTCACGGCGGTAACGAGGGATTCAACAAGAAGGTGTGGGACGCTCTGAGGATGAACGACGAGACGGTGGTTCTCAACTACGTGTCGAGCTACGGCGAAGAGGGATTCTCCGGTGAGGTGAAAGTTACTGTTACATACACCTTCAACGATGACAACGAACTGATCATCGACTATATGGCAACGACAAACAAGAAGACCGTAATCTGTCTGACAAACCACGGATTCTTCAGTCTTGCTGGAATAGCCAATCCAACTCCGGACGTATATAATGTGGAATGCGAGATCAACGCCGACTTCTATCTGCCAATCGATGGCAACAGCATCCCAACTGGGGAGATACGCTTCGTGGAGGGCACACCGTTCGACTTCCGCACACCGAAAGCCATCGGCGAGCGCATCGACTCCGACAACGAGCAGTTGCGCAACGGCAGCGGATACGACCACAACTACGTGCTGAACAAAAAGGAAGAGGGCGAACTGAGCTTCGCAGCCCGACTGACGGAGCCAAAGAGCGGCAGAACAATGGAGATGTATACCACAGAGCCGGGAATGCAACTCTATACCGGCAACTTCGAGACCGGCATCAGCGGACAGCATGGCGCTACGTTCCCACGCCGCAGTGCGGTATGCCTGGAAGCACAACATTTCCCAGATTCGCCAAACCGTCCTTACTTCCCGTCTGTAGTGCTACGTCCGGGAGAGCAGTACAAGCAGACCACAATATACAAATTCGGAGTAAAGAAATGACAATCTGCTGACAGACACAGACTTATCAACAAGCATTAAATGACAATCAGCAGACAAATAGACTAACTAATAAATATTATCACGAACTCAAAATCATTTTAACCTATGGAGATAGATTATGTAAGAAGTCGTTTTGTAAAGCATTTCGACGGACAGACAGGAAACGTTTATGCATCACCAGGAAGAATAAACCTCATCGGTGAACATACCGACTATAACGGAGGCTTCGTCTTTCCGGGAGCAATAGACAAAGGAATAATGTGTGAAATACGTCCCAACGGCACCAACAAGGTGATGGCTTATTCCATCGACCTGAAAGACCGTGTGGAATTTGACATAGACGATGAAAAAGGTCCTAAGGCAAGCTGGGCACGCTATCTGTATGGCATCGTTCAGGAGATGAAGAAACGCGGAGTTGACGTGAAAGGCTTCAACACCGCATTCGCAGGCGATGTGCCTCTCGGAGCCGGTCTGTCATCATCGGCAGCCCTCGAGAGCTGCTATGCCTACGCCCTCAACGACCTGTTCGGCGAGAACAAGGTGTCTAAATGGGATATGGTGTTGGCAGGACAGGCAACGGAACACAACTACTGTGGAGTGAACTGTGGCATCATGGACCAGTTTGCGAGCGTATTCGGCATGGAGGGCAAACTGATGCGCCTCGACTGCCGCAGCCGCGAGTTCGAATATTTCCCATTCGAACCGAAGGGATACAGACTGGTGCTCGTTGACTCCGTGGTGAAGCATGAACTGGCATCATCGGCATACAACGACCGCCGCAAGAGCTGCGAGAACGTGGTTGCCGCTTTGCAGAAGAAATATCCTGAGAAGACTATCGAAACCCTGCGAGACGCCGACTGGGACATGCTCAACGCCGTAAAGGATGAGGTTAGCGCGGAAGACATGAAGCGCGCCACATTCGTATTGGGAGAGAAAGACCGTGTGCTGGCAGTATGCGACGCACTCAACGCCGGCGACTACGAGACCGTGGGCAAGAAGATGTATGAAACCCACCACGGACTGAGCAAGGAATACGAAGTGTCTTGCGAAGAACTCGATTATCTCAACGACATCGCTCGTGAAGATGGCGTTACCGGTTCGAGAATCATGGGCGGAGGCTTCGGCGGATGCACCATCAACCTCGTGAAGGAGGACCTCTACGACCACTTCATCGCCGACGTGAAGAAGAAATATGCAGAACGCTACGGCAAGGAACCGAAGATATATGATGTGGTGATCAAAGACGGTTCGAGAAAAATCTGCTAAAGCCAAGAAAACAGGAACCAAACATAGCACAACCGAGCGGAAAGTCATTTCATTGTGGCTTTCCGCTTTTTCGTTCATATCCACTGTAATTGTACACTTAAGATAACAAAACACCTACATAAACACAATGAAAAGATAAAAAGGTGTAGCAATAACACCTACAATGGCAAAAAAGTCATAATCTTTTATTGCCGATTGGAAAAATAATAGTAATTTAGCCACGAATTAAATAATTCATTGAATCTTTACATTTCTGAAAATCTATTAAGCATATATATGAAAGGTATAAAATCTATCGTTCTTGGAGCAGGAATGGCTATCGCGACGATGCTTTCATGCTCAACAGGCGGCAATACACAGCTCACTGAGTCTGGCCTCAACCCTGCCGCATTCGACACAACCATCAACAACAAGCCCGTCAAACTTTTCACGCTCAAGAACAAGAGTGGGATGGAAGTATGCATCACAAACTTCGGAGGCAGAGTGGTATCGCTCACCGTTCCCGACAAGGACGGCAAGCCGACAGACGTGGTGCTCGGCTACGACAACATAAGGCAGTATGCCGACTCGGTGAACAGTCCGAGCGACTACGGTTCTACCGTGGGCAGATATGCCAACAGAATAGACAAGGGTCATCTTCACGTGAACGGCAAGGACTACCAGCTGCCGCAGAACAACTTCGGCCATTGCCTGCATGGCGGTCCGTCGGGATGGATGTATCAGGTGTATGATGCAGAACAGCCCAACGACACTACACTCGTCATGAGACTCATGTCGCCGGACGGCGACAATAACTTCCCGGGAACAGTCAAGGCCACTGCAACATACAAGGTGCTCAGCAACAATACTCTCGACATCACTTTCGAGGCAACGACAGACAAGGAGACGGTGGTAAACATGACCAACCACAGCTACTTCAACCTCAACGGCGACCCGTCGAAAGAGGGAACAAACATGGTGCTGTATGTCAATGCCGACAATTTCACCCCTGCCGATGACACATACATGACAACGGGCGAGATAAAGCCTGTGGAAGGCACACCGATGGACTTCCGCAAGCCACATGCCATCAGCGAGACAATCAACGACACAACATATCAGCAGATAAAGAACGCCACTGGCTACGACCATAACTGGTGTCTGAACACTTACAAAAACGGAAAGGGCGACGACACCAAGGTCTGCGCCTCGCTCTATTCTCCTGTCACCGGAATCCTGCTCGAGATGTTCACCAACGAACCGGGAGTACAGGTATATACCGGCAACTTCCAGGGCACTGGCATTGCCTGCAAGCACGGAGTGAAATACCCCAAGCATGTGTCTGTATGCCTGGAGAGTCAGAAATACCCAGACTCACCGAACAAGAAAGACTGGCCTTCGCCATATCTGAAACCGGGCGAGAGGTATTACAGCCATGTGACTTACCGCTTCGGAATAAAGAAATAAATGGGGACTGAGAGAATCTGCCACTGACCAAAGACGGCAAACTATTTTGGAACTGCAGCATCAAGCGTTCCAATAGCCGTTTGGAGGTTAAGACCTAAGCGGAGTGATATCCGCAACAACAATTAACAAAAAAAACAAAACTACTAACTAAATAAATAAACTAATATGGAATTATATGACTGGCTGGTAATTGGGCTGTTTTGCCTGGCCTTAATAGGAATCGTGGTATGGGTCGTGAGCAAGAAGAACAACGACTCTGCAGATTATTTTCTCGGCGGACGCGATGCAACTTGGATTGCCATCGGAGCGTCGATCTTTGCGTCGAACATCGGTTCGGAGCACCTCATAGGTCTCGCCGGTGCCGGAGCATCGTCAGGAATGGCAATGGCACACTGGGAGATACAGGGATGGATGATACTTATCCTTGGATGGGTGTTCGTGCCATTCTATACCCGTTCTATGGTTTACACCATGCCTGAATTTCTGGAGAGACGATACAACAAGGAGAGTCGTACGATACTGTCGGTGATTTCGCTCATCAGCTACGTGCTCACCAAGGTTGCCGTGACGGTATATGCCGGTGGTCTCGTGTTCCAGCAGGTGTTCGGCATCAAGGAACTGTGGGGCATCGACTTCTTCTGGATCGCTGCCATCGGACTGGTGCTTATCACTGCTCTCTATACCATTTTCGGCGGTATGAAGAGCGTGCTCTATACTTCGGTGTTGCAGACTCCTATCCTTCTGCTCGGTTCCATCATCATCCTCGTGCTCGGACTGAAGGCCGTGGGCGGCTGGGACCAGGTGATGCAGATCTGTTCTGCTGAGCCTGTAAACGAATATGGCGACAAGATGACCGACCTGATGCGCGACCTGCGCGATCCGCAATATCCTTGGCTTGGAGCCCTTGTGGGCAGTGCCGTAATCGGTTTCTGGTATTGGTGTACCGACCAGTTCATCGTGCAGCGTGTGCTGTCGGGAAAGAATGAGAAGGAGGCCCGCCGCGGTACTATCTTCGGTGCATACCTGAAGTTGCTCCCTGTGTTCATCTTCCTCATCCCTGGAATGATTGCCTACGCACTTAACGTGAAGAGCGGTGGCGCATTCCTCCCCGTTGACGCCAACGGCGTGGCTATAAGCGATGCCGCCTTCCCTACCCTCGTGGCGAAACTGCTGCCGGCTGGATTCAAAGGACTCGTGGTTTGCGGTATCCTCGCAGCATTGATGAGTTCGCTGGCTTCGCTGTTCAACTCTTCGGCAATGCTCTTCACCATCGACTTCTACAAGCGTCTCCGTCCGCAGACATCAGAGAAATCTCTCGTACGCATCGGACAGATCGCCACTGTGGTAATCGTGATTCTCGGTATCCTGTGGATTCCTATCATGAGAAGTGTGGGCAACGTGTTGTACAATTACCTTCAGGACGTGCAGAGCGTTCTCGCTCCTGGCATCGCAGCGGCATTTCTTCTTGGAATATGCTGGAAGCGTGCCACTGCCAAAGGCGGTATGTGGGGACTCCTGGCTGGCATCATAATCGGTCTGACAAGACTCGGCGCAAAGGTATACTACAGTAATGTAACTGATGCGTCAGACAACTGGTTCAAGACAGTGTTCTTCGATTTCAACTGGCTGTACTTCTGCGGTGTGATGCTCATCGTGTGCTGTCTGGTTGTAGTGGTAGTGAGCCTCATGACTCCTGCGCCTACTGAAGAAAAGATACGCGGACTGGTGTTCGGCACTTCCACACCGGAGCAGAGGGCTGCCACAAGGGCAAGCTGGACCAAGTGGGATGTGATCCACAGTGTTATAATCCTTGCCATCACAGTGGCATTCTACATCTACTTCTGGTAAAAAAGACGCCCCTGACAATGACACACGAAATAAAGAATAACTATAAAAACCTAAATAATAATACCCTATGACTGACTTTTATAAAGAACACTCCAAGGTGTATGTGTCGGTAGACTGCATAATCTTCGGATTTGAAGCAAACAAGTTGAAACTGCTCATCGGAAACAGGAGAATGGATCCGGGCCGCGGCGAATGGTCGCTCTACGGTGGATTCGTGAAGGAGAACGAGAGTCTCGACGATGCTGCCAACCGCACGCTGAGAGATCTCACCGGTCTCGACAATCTGTATATGAAACAGGTGGGTGCCTTCGGTGCCGTAAACCGTGACCCGGGCGAAAGGGTCATCTCCGTGGCATACTGTGCACTCATCAATGTGAAAGACTACGACAACGAGCTACGCGAGAAGCACCAGCTGAAGTGGATCGATGTGGAGAAGATGCCAAGACTCTATTCCGACCACAACGAAATGGTGAGAAAAGCCATCAACCTGCTCCGCCGCCGCATTTCCACAGAGCCTCTGAGCTTCAATCTGCTCCCAGAACTCTTCACGCTGACGCAGCTGCAACACGTATACGAGGCTATCCTCGGCGAGGAAATCGACAAGCGCAACTTCAGAAAGAAGATCAAGACAATCGACTTCATCGAGAAGACTGACAAGATCGACAAGATAACGTCGAAACGCGGTGCAGCATTGTATTGCTTCAACAAGGAGGCGTATGACGACGATCCTTATTTCAAACTCTAATGACAACAACATGGCTGGTTCTGAAAGTCTGGTGGCTTAAGGACTGAATCCGGACCCAAGGACCGGCCATCAAACACATATCAAGATATTATGTTAGAAGAACTGAAAGAAAAAGTATTCCGTGCCAACCTCGACCTCGTGAAACACAATCTCGTGATTTTCACCTGGGGCAACGTCTCTGGCATCGACCGCGAGAAAGGTCTCGTAGTAATCAAGCCTTCGGGTGTGTCATACGACAACATGAAGGCGTCTGACATGGTGGTGGTTGACCTGAACACGGGCAAAGTGGTGGAAGGCGATCTTAATCCGTCTTCTGACACTCCTACACACCTCGTGCTCTATCGTGCCTTCCCCGAAATCGGAGGCATCGTGCACACCCACTCCACTTATGCCACGGCATGGGCACAGGCAGGAAAGGACATTCCGAACATCGGAACGACACACGCCGACTATTTCCACGACTGCATACCATGCACCGGGGACATGACGGCAGACCAGATGGCTGAATACGAAAAAGAAACGGGAGTGGTTATAGTGAACCGTTTCAAAGACATCAACTACGTACACACGCCGGGCGTGCTGGTGAAAAACCACGGTCCGTTCTCATGGGGAAAGGATGCTGACGAGGCTGTATACAACTCCGTAGTGATGGAACAGGTGGCAAAGATGGCTTTCGTGGCATTCAGCGTGAACCCTGAGACCACTATGAACCCTCTGTTGATAGAGAAACATTTCAACCGCAAACACGGTCCGAACGCTTATTACGGACAAAAGAAAAAATAATCCGGAAGGATCAGAATTACAACCGGTCATTACAACCGGTCATTATGAATGGTCTGATGACCGTCTGGAGATAATAACATAACTAAAGAAGAAACAACTACGAAACAATGATCAAGGCATTTGAGAATTTGGAACTCTGGTGGATTACTGGAGCACAGCTCCTCTACGGAGGCGAGACAGTAAAGATTGTTGACGGTCACTCACAGGAGATGGTCGACGGATTGAACAAGTCGGGTATCATCCCGATAAAGGTGGTTTATAAAGGAACAGCAAACTCTGACAAGGAAGTGGCATCTATCATGATGGCTGCCAACAACGAGGAGAAATGTGTGGGCGTGATAACATGGATGCACACCTTCTCGCCGGCAAAGATGTGGATACACGGACTGCAGATGCTGCACAAACCTCTGCTCCACCTGCACACACAATACAACCAGGAGATTCCTTGGGACACGATGGACATGGACTTCATGAACCTGAACCAGAGCGCACACGGCGACCGCGAGTTCGGACATATATGCTCACGTCTGCGCAAACCACGCAAAGTGGTTGTGGGATACTGGAAGGAAAAGAAGACACAGGAGCACATCGCCGTATGGGCTCGTGTCGCCGCTGCCGTTGCTGACGCCAAAGACATGCTTATCATTCGTTTCGGAGACCAGATGAACAATGTTGCCGTGACCGACGGCGACAAGGTCAGCGCTGAGCAGGTTCTCGGTTACCACGTGGACTACTGCTGCGTGTCTGAGCTGATGGAATACTGGAAGCAAGTTGCCCCTGCCGATGTCGACGCATTGGTGGAGGAATACCACAAGCTATACAAAATCGTGCCTTGCGAGGCTGGCGAGGATATCGGAAAGAAGAAGATATGGAATGCCGCACGCGCAGAGCTTGCCATCCGTGCCTGTCTCAAGGCGAAGGGTGCAAAGGGATTCACAACAAACTTCGATGACCTCGGTTCATGGGGCGACCCTGACGCCGACGACTTCGTAGGATTCGACCAGATTCCGGGCCTCGCATCACAGCGACTCATGGCTGAGGGATATGGCTTCGGCGCCGAAGGCGACTGGAAGTCGGCTGCCCTCTACCGCACTCTCTGGTATATGACTCAGGGTATGCCTACGGGATGCTCGTTCCTCGAAGACTACACACTGAACTTCGATGGAGAGAACTCTTCACTGCTCCAGAGCCACATGCTCGAGGTTTGTCCTCTCATCGCTGTCGACGACGAGCCAGTACGCCTTGAGGTACACCACCTCGGCATCGGCATACGCAAACAGCAGACGGCCCGTCTCGTGTTCAACTCAAAGGTTGGCGACGGCGTTACGGCAACGGTAGTCGACATGGGCAACCGCTTCAGACTCATCGTCAACGATGTACACTGCATCAAACCGAAACCACTGCCTAAGCTCCCTGTTGCCAACGCCCTGTGGATTCCGCAGCCTAACTTCGAGATCGGTGCCGGTTCGTGGATTCTCGCCGGCGGCACTCACCACAGCTGCTTCTCCTACGACATCACACCGGAGTATTGGGAGGACTATGCTGAGATGCTCGACATCGAATATCTGCATATCGACAAGGACTCCACATTCGAAAGCGTGAAGAGAGACCTCCGCATCAACGAAGTGTATTACATGCTGAACAAGGCATTGAGATAATAAATCTGATTATGAATGTAGGACAGCTCGAAACATGTAGAGTTGTCCTACAATCATAATCCCCAATCGGTCATTAGGCCGTTTAATGTAATATTTTACAACTGCTTGCAGTATTTTGCTTGTTATAAGGTGTCTTTTGCTTGTTTTTAATTCGCAATAGCTCGCTATTACTCATTAAAAGCCAAACAAAATCCCCTCTTCTAAAAACTCAAAATCCAAGCAAGCCCTAATGACCGATTGGGGATAATTGGTCCATACTATTACAGCAGACAAGAACATTAACACTGATATATATAATAAGGTAATGACAAACAATCCTAAAGCTACAATACAAGAAGGCAAGGCTATTCTCGGTATCGAATTCGGTTCCACGAGAATCAAGGCAGTGCTCATCGACGAGAACAACATCCCGATAGCCCAGGGCTCTCACGAATGGGAGAACCAGCTTATCGACGGACTGTGGACTTACAGCATCGAGGCGATATGGAACGGTGTGCAGAACTGCTACGCCGACCTTCGTGCCAACGTGATATCCAAATACGACGTTGAGATAGAACAGTTGGCTGCCATCGGCGTTAGCGCCATGATGCACGGATACATGGCATTCAACGAGAAGCAGGAGATACTTGCCCCTTTCCGCACATGGAGAAACACCAACACAGCGGAAGCTGCCGCCAAGCTCTCTGAACTGTTCCACTTCAACATCCCTCTGCGATGGAGCATCTCCCACCTCTATCAGGCAATACTCAACAAAGAGGACCATGTGGGCGACATCAACTTCCTCACCACCCTTGCCGGATATATCCACTGGCAGATAACGGGCAAGAGAGTGCTCGGAGTGGGCGATGCATCCGGCATGCTGCCTATCGACTCCAAGACCAAGAACTACGACGCTGAGATGATACGCAAGTTTGATGAACTCGTGTCACCTTACGGCTTCGACTGGAAGATAACCGACATCCTGCCTCAGGTGCTCTCTGCCGGAGAGGATGCCGGCACTCTTACTGCCGAAGGCGCCAAACGACTCGACATCTCCGGTCATCTGAAACCCGGCACACCGGTGTGTCCGCCAGAGGGCGACGCCGGAACAGGAATGGTGGCCACCAATGCCGTGAGGAAACGCACGGGCAACGTGTCGGCTGGCACATCATCGTTCTCAATGATTGTATTGGAGAAGGCCCTGTCGCGTCCTTACGAGATGATCGACATGGTGACGACGCCTGACGGCAGTCCGGTGGCAATGGTACACTGCAACAACTGTACTTCTGACCTCAACGCATGGGTGAACATCTTCAAGGAATATCAGGAACTGCTGGGAATACCGGTGGACATGAACGAGGTGTTCGGCAAACTCTACAACCATGCCCTCAAGGGCGACGCCGACTGCGGCGGACTGATGGCATACAACTATATCTCGGGAGAACCCGTTACAGGACTGGCAGACGGAAGGCCTCTCTTCATGCGCTCGGCAAAGAGCAAGTTCAACCTTGCCAACTTCATGCGTGCCAACCTGTACGCTTCAGTGGGAGTGTTGAAGATAGGCAACGACATCCTTTTCAACGACGAGAAGGTGAAAGTGGACCGTATCACTGGCCACGGCGGACTCTTCAAGACCCCAGGCGTGGGACAGCGTATACTGGCTGCCGCCATCAACTCTCCGATTTCTGTAATGGAAACGGCTGGCGAAGGCGGAGCATGGGGCATCGCGCTGCTGGCCGGCTATCTGGTGAACAACAAGAGCAAAATGAACCTCGCCGACTATCTCGACAAGAAGGTGTTTGCCGGTAACACCGGAGTGGAAATCGCTCCTACGAAAGAAGATGTTGAAGGCTTCAACGAGTACATAAAAGAATACCAGAACTGCCTGCCAGTGGAGCAAGAAGCAGTGAAATTAAAAAAATAATAAAGTATTCGCCTTAGTCTTCGCCAAAAACAAAATATTTATATATCTTTGCAACAAAAGAAAAACTTTGTTTAACTAAAGGCGATTAAGGATAAAAAACATATCGTCTTTTAGAATACTACAAAACATAAATCGATATGAACGACAAGAAGATTATGAACAGAGCAGCCGACAACATCCGCATCCTGGCTGCGTCTATGGTAGAAAAAGCTAAATCGGGACATCCGGGAGGAGCCATGGGTGGAGCGGATTTCATCAATGTGCTGTTCTCTGAATTCATGGTATGGGATCCGGACAATCTCACATGGGAAGGTCGCGACCGCTTCTTCCTCGACCCAGGACACATGTCACCGATGCTCTACAGCGCTCTCGCATTGCAGGGAAAATTCGCCATCGACGAACTGAAGCAGTTCCGCCAGTGGGGATCTCCTACTCCAGGACACCCTGAGCGCGACGTGAAGCGTGGTGTGGAGAACACATCCGGTCCGCTCGGACAGGGCCACACCTTTGCAGCCGGTGCTGCTGTGGCTGAGAAGTTCCTCCAGGCAAAACTCGGTTCAGAAGTCATCAAGCACAAGATCTATGCATACATCTCTGACGGTGGTGTGCAGGAGGAGATATCACAGGGTGTCGGACGCATCGCCGGCAACCTTGGACTCAACAACCTCATCATGTTCTACGACTCCAACGACATCCAGCTCTCTACTGAGTGCAACGTGGTGATGAACGAGGATACCGCTGCCAAATACAAGGCTTGGGGATGGAACGTGGTGACAATCGACGGCAACGACCCTGACGCTATACGCCAGGCTCTCACAGACGCACAGAAAGAGGAGGAGCGTCCTACTCTTATCATCGGCAAGACTATCATGGGTAAGGGCGCACTCAAGGAGGATGGCTCAAGCTATGAGCACAGCATCAAGACTCACGGTGCTCCTCTCGGCGGCGAGGCTTACGTAAACACCATCAAGAATCTCGGCGGCGACCCTGAGAACCCATTCGTGATATTCCCTGAGGTGGAGAAGCTCTATGCTGACCGCGCTGAGGAGCTTCGCAAGATCGTTGCCGAGCGTCACGCCGAGGAAGAGGCTTGGGCTAAGGCTAATCCAGAGAAGGCTGCCCAGATGAAGGAATGGTTCAGCGGCAACGCTCCTAAGGTTGACTGGTCTGTAGTGTCACAGAAGGAGGGTTCTGCCACACGTGCCGCTTCGGCAGCATGTCTCGGTGCTCTCGCTGAGCAGGTTCCTAACATGGTTTGCTCTTCAGCAGACCTGTCTAACAGCGACAAGACCGACGGTTTCCTGAAGAAGACCCACTCTATCGTTCGCGGCGACTTCAGCGGCGCATTCTTCCAGGCCGGTGTTAGCGAGCTGACAATGGCGTGCATGTGTATCGGTATGTATCTGCACGGTGGAGTGATACCGGCTTGCGGCACATTCTTCGTATTCTCTGACTATATGAAGCCTGCCGTACGTATGGCTGCGCTGATGGAGGTGCCTATCAAGTTCATCTGGACCCACGACGCATTCCGCGTCGGTGAGGACGGACCAACTCATGAGCCTGTTGAACAGGAGGCACAGATCCGCCTGATGGAGAAGCTGAAGAACCACCACGGCAAGGACAGCGTTCGCGTGTTCCGTCCTGCTGATGCCGACGAGACTACCGTTTGTTGGGCTATGGCAATGGAGAACATGGAAACTCCTACTGCTCTCATCTTCTCTCGACAGAATGTTGCCAAACTGCCAGCCGGCAACGACTACGAGCAGGCTCGCAAGGGTGCATACGTAGTGGCTGGATCTGATGAGGACTTCGACGTTATCCTGCTGGCTGACGGTTCTGAGGTGTCTACATTGGTGGCAGGTGCTGAACTTCTGCGCAAGGACGGCGTGAAGATCCGTATTGTCAGCGTACCGAGCGAGGGTCTGTTCCGCACTCAGTCTAAGGAGTATCAGGAGAGCATCCTGCCTGCAGGAAGCAAGATTTTCGGTATGACTGCCGGTCTGCCTGTAACTCTTGAGGGCCTTGTAGGTGCCAACGGCAAGGTATTCGGTATGCCAAGCTTCGGTTTCTCCGCTCCTTACAAGGTGCTCGACGAGAAACTCGGCTACACTGCTGAGAATGTATACAAGCAGGTGAAGGATCTCTTGAAGTAAGAAAAAAAACGACGGTCTTGTAAGTCTCTCTCCTACCTATCCCGCCGATGGCGGCGACAGAGAACAGAGGATGACAGACTGACCGACTATAAAGGATTGAAGAAAAACAAATAGGAGTCGCGGGAGGACTTCTCTAAAAAAGGAGTCCTCCGCATCTCTAACCCTAAGCCAAGAACATTGAGCTTATAAACACAAATAATAACCCTTAAAAAACTTACGACTATGGAAGTAAAGACAGTTGGAGTGGCATGTGACCACGCAGGTTTCCCTTTGAAGCAGTTTGTAATCCAGTATCTGGAATCTAAAGGTTATCAGTATAAGGACTTCGGTACATACAGTGACACAAGTTGTGACTATCCTGATTTCGCTCATCCTCTGGCAGAGGCAGTAGAGAGCGGCGAGTGCTATCCTGGCATCGCTATCTGCGGCAGCGGCGAGGGAATGGTGATGACACTGAACAAACATCAGGGCATCCGCGCTGGTCTTGCATGGGACAAGGAAGTGGCTGGTTTGATCCGTCAGCACAACAATGCTAACGTTCTCGTTATGCCGGGTCGCTTCATCGCCAACAAATTGGCTGAGACAATAATGGACGAATTCTTCAAGACTCCTTTTGAGGGCGGACGCCACGAAAGAAGAGTAGAGAAGATTCCAGTAAAATAAACAGTGGTTCGCAATCTGCGGACAAGCTGAAGAAAAAAGACAAAGTTGTGAGTTTACCTTCATGGCAGACTCACAACTTTTTTTAGCCACTAAAAAAGACATAAATTGGGCACGGTGCTTGCCCATCATGGGTAAGCTGCTTTCTCATCATGGGCACGCTGCTTGCCCCACTTGGGCAGAAAAGGCTCCCGATTTTTAACCTAAATCGGTCGTTAGGGCTTGCCTGGATTTTGCTTTTTAGAAGAGTGGATTTTGTTTGGGTTTACATACTTCTAACGGCATAATGACCGATGGATCATTTCAGCGGCTCCACATGAATATTGATATGCGTGCGCTTGCCGAAGCGGCGACGCAACTCATGTTCTATGTTCGTGGCATGCTCATGCGAAGCCATCAGACTGATGTCGCCCGGCATTCTGAGGTGCATCTCTATGGCAATGTCGTTGCCGATATGACGGGTGCAGAGATTATGGATGTCGCTGACACACGGTTCTCTATTGGCAATGGCAATAATCTCGTCTTCCATTTCCTTCGGCAGACTCTTCTCGAGCAGTTCTCCAAACGAGCTGCCGATTAGTCCGAGGGCTGTCTTCACAATGAAAAGGCTCACCACAACGGCAGCTATAGGGTCGAGCACCGCCCAACTCTTTCCCAACAATATCGCTCCACCGATTCCCACAGCTGTACCTATCGAGGAGAGGGCGTCGCTGCGATGGTGCCAGGCATTGGCTACAACAGCCTGCGACCCTACTTGCCTTCCCACGCGAGAGGTGAAGCGGAAGGTCCATTCTTTCAGACCGATGCTCAGGAGAGCTGCCAAGAGGGCTATCACTCCTGGCTGACTTATCTCCTCGCCACGCATCACATCCCAGATCTGGTGGCATCCGTTATAGAATATGTATAATCCCACAGCGAGCAGGGCGAGACCGATAATCGATGTGGCGAGTGTCTCATATTTGCCGTGGCCATAGTCGTGGTCTTCATCAACGGGTTTTGAACTGATGCGCACGAAGGCTATCACCACGATATCCGTGAGGAAATCTGACAATGAATGCACGGCATCAGCAATCATGGCTGCCGAACCGCCGAGGATACCGGCAACGAACTTGAAAACGAGAAGTACCACATTGACGACACTTCCCATCAGCGTGACCCTATAAATCTTCTTTTCTCTCTCTTCTATTTCCATGACATACTTAATTCTTGTTATATACAAATGCAAAGGTATAAACAATTACCAATTATTAGGTATGGTTCAAAGAAAAGTATGATTAAAAAAGATAAAAAACACGTATCAAAATCCACTCTTCTAAAAAGCAAAATCCAAGCAAGCGCTAATGCCCGATTGGGGTTAAACAAAAAAAATTCTCCAATTCCTCAACTCTTGACCATTACAACCGTCAATCCGGTTCGTCTCGTCAAGAATTCAAGAATCAGAGAATTAAGAATATCTTTGTTTCCTCCTCGACCTGGCATCAACACCCTGCAAGAAATAAAGCCTACAGGCTAATACAGCTAAGGGAGGGAATATCAATCATCAGTCTTCGTATCCGTTAGGATTGTTCTTCTGCCAATTCCAACTGTCGCGACACATCTCCTCGATGCCATAGTGTGCCTCCCAGCCCAGCTCTGCCTTTGCCTTTGCAGGATTGCAGTAGCAGGTGGCGATGTCACCGGCACGGCGTGGCTTGATGGAATACTTTATCTTGATGCCGTTGGCCTTCTCGAAGGCTTTCACCACGTCGAGCACCGAATATCCGTGACCTGTTCCGAGGTTATATACGGCAAGTCCGCAGTTGCGCTCGATAGCCTTCAGTGCACACACATGACCGGCAGCCAGGTCGCACACATGGATATAGTCGCGCACTCCCGTTCCGTCGGGTGTGTCGTAGTCGTTGCCAAACACGCCGAGCTCTTCTCTCTTGCCCACTGCCACTTGTGTGATGTAAGGCATGAGGTTGTTTGGAATACCGTTAGGGTCTTCGCCGATTTTGCCGCTCGGATGTGCACCGATAGGATTGAAATATCTCAGCAATACCACGTTCCATTCAGGATCGGCATGGTGCACGTCTTTAAGCACTTCCTCAAGCATCCACTTTGTCTGGCCGTAAGGATTTGTGCAGTAGCCCTTCGGACACTCCTCTGTGATAGGAATCATCGCCGGGTCGCCATACACAGTGGCTGAACTTGAGAAGATGATGTTCTTGCAGCCGTGCTTGCGCATCACGTCAACGAGGACAAACGTTGCCACCATATTGTTCTCATAATACTCCAATGGTTTTGCCACCGACTCTCCGACGGATTTCAGTCCGGCATAGTGGATAACGGCGTCGAACTGGTTCTCGCCGAAGATCTTCTCCATCGCGTCTCTGTCTCTCACGTCGGCGTTATAGCATTTCACCTCCTTGCCGATAAGTTCAGACACTCTCTTGAGCGCCTCCGGCTTGGAGTTGAAGAAATTGTCCACTACTACTACGCTGTGACCAGCCTTGTCAAGTTCAATGATTGTGTGGGTGCCGATGAATCCGGCACCACCGCATAAAAGAATGTTCATAACTCTTTACCTATTAAAATCTTTCGAGTCAATATCTATAATATCCATCTGCAAAAGTAACGAATTTATGGCAATTACCGTACCTTGCTCCCCAATTTCTGCTCATACATTGTTGATTTTAACATAATCCAAACATTCATTGCAACGTGGGATTCACATTATGCGTAAGAAATGTTTGCCGTTACAAAGAAAATAAGTAATTTTGCACGCATATCCATTTTTATAATTATAAAAAAGACATGATGCAGGCTATGATATTCGCCGCCGGACTCGGCACCCGACTAAAGCCGCTCACCGACCACATGCCAAAGGCTATGGTGAGCGTGGGAGGAGAACCGCTCATCAGGCACGTCATAGAAAAGCTGAAGGCAAGCGATGCGGAGCGCATCGTAGTGAACGTACACCACTTTGCCGAACAGATAACAGACTACCTAAAAGACAACAACAACTTCGGTGTTGACATCCGCATATCCGACGAATCGCAGAAGCTGCTCGACACGGGAGGCGGAATAAAGAAGGCTGCGCCACTCTTCCTCGGCGACAGGCCGATACTGATACACAATGTGGACATACTGAGCAACGTAGACCTGCAACGTTTTTATGCCGAGGCTGACCATGAGAGCGGTGTCTACGCATTGCTGCTCGTGAGCGAGAGAAAGACGAAACGCTATCTGCTCTTCAACGATGACATGAGGCTCGTGGGATGGACCAACATTGAGACGGGAGAGGTAAAATCACCTCATGAAGGTCTCGATCCGGACAAATGCCACAAATACGCCTTCGCCGGCATACATGCCTTTTCACCAAGGCTGTTCCCGCTGTTCAACGGGTTCGGCGACAAATTCGGCATCATTGACTTCTATCTCAAAGCATGTGCCGACCACAATATCCGGGGATATCTGAAAAAGGACCTCCGCCTGCTCGATGTAGGGAAACTCGACACGCTGAAGGAGGCTGAGGATTTCATCTCCGGGTTATAAGGGATTTTAATGGATATAAAGTGACTCAGATACAAGAAACAATATCATCTAAACAATATAAGTAAATGCAACAGAAGATCATTATTTTAGACTTCGGCTCACAGACCACGCAGCTCATCGGACGCCGCGTGCGCGAGCTCGACACCTTCTGCGAGATTATGCCTTACAACAAGTTTCCGAAAGACGACGAGAGCGTCATTGGAGTGATACTCAGCGGAAGCCCCTACTCTGTTCACGACAAGGAGGCGTTTAAGGTTGACCTCAGCCAGTTCATCGGCAGAATCCCTGTTTTGGGCATCTGCTATGGAGCGCAATACATCTCATATTCAAACGGTGGAAAGGTGGAGGCTGCCGACTCTCGCGAGTACGGAAGGGCATGTCTGGAGCAGTTCGACAAAGAGGACCCTCTCTTCAAAGGCTTCGTGGACAAATCGCAGGTGTGGATGAGCCACGGCGACACGATAACGGCGATACCGGAGGACTACAAGTGTATCGCGTCGACAGCAAATGTGAAGTTTGCTGCCTACGCTTCTACAAAGCAGCCGGTATGGGCGGTGCAGTTCCATCCAGAGGTGTTCCACTCGCTGCAGGGCACTCAGTTGCTGAAGAACTTCGTGGTTGACATCTGCGGAAGCCGCCAGGACTGGAGCGCAGACTCCTTTGTGGAGACTACGGTGAAGGAACTGAAGGAGCAGCTGGGCGACGACAAGGTGATTCTCGGACTCTCCGGCGGCGTGGACTCAAGCGTTGCCGCCGTATTGCTCAACAAGGCAATAGGCAAGAACCTCACCTGTATCTTCGTAGACCATGGTATGCTGCGCAAAAACGAGTTCCGCGACGTGATGGAGGATTACAAGTGCTTGGGTCTGAACGTTATCGGTGTGGACGCAAGCGAGAAATTCTTCGCCGACCTGGCAGGAGTGACAGATCCTGAAAAGAAGCGCAAGATTATCGGAAGGGACTTCGTAGAGGTGTTCAACGCCGAGGCGAAGAAGCAGACGGGAGCAAAATGGCTGGCTCAGGGCACTATATACCCTGACCGCATCGAGAGCCTTAACATCACTGGCAAGGTGATAAAGAGCCACCACAACGTGGGCGGACTGCCAAAGGAGATGAACCTGCAACTCTGCGAACCGCTGAAATGGCTGTTCAAAGACGAGGTGCGCCGCGTGGGTCGTTCGATGGGAATGCCTGAGCATCTCATCACACGCCATCCGTTCCCGGGTCCGGGACTGGCAGTGCGTATCCTCGGCGACATCACTCCTGAGAAGGTTCGCATCCTTCAGGATGCCGACGATATCTATATCCGCGGTCTGCGTGAGTATAAGGTGAAGCTCTCCGGAGAGGATGCGCGTCGCGTATTGGCTGCCGGCGTTCCTGCCGACATGCAGAACGGCGAGATTGAGGTGTCTCTCTACGACCAGATATGGCAGGCAGGCACGGTGCTCCTCTCCACAGTACGTTCTGTGGGTGTGATGGGCGACGAGCGCACTTACGAGCATCCTGTTGCTCTGCGCGCCGTGACTTCTACCGATGCCATGACAGCTGACTGGGCTCATCTGCCATACGACTTCATGGCTAAGGTGAGCAACGAGATAATAAACAAGGTACGTGGAGTAAACCGCGTATGCTACGACATCTCCTCAAAGCCACCAGCAACTATCGAGTGGGAATAATCGGAATACCGATAAACAGCCACTCAAATAAAGATGAATTAATTTAAACTCAATAAGTTAGGGGATTCGTTGACGTAACAGCTTGATTGTCAACAAATCCCCTTTCTTGTACATTTTATCCAAAACCGTCCCCGATTTCGTCCCTGCTTATCCCCGATAGGATAGCTATCCGATAGAGTTGAAATCCAATAGTTTGGCAATCTGTTCGGGGGTTGCCTTTACATATTTGTAGAACGTGCGTTCATTGGTATGACCTGTCAGCTGCATAATGGTATACATTTCACAAATGCCTTCCAAATGAATTTCTTTCCGTTGAGGGATGGAGTTATGTCTATATCAAATTTGTACATGTCACTTGCTTATTAGAACAATCCCCACTCGGCAAATTTCTCGAATCCGCCAATTCTCGTGATGTAGTTACGAGCGATTTCCACTATTTCACGATAAGGCTTACCATCTATCTCTGTGTCACCGATGGCACAGAATAACTCCACAGGCTTGCCTGTTTTTTGAGCTTTCAAGAAAGCGTAGATATTAACGGAAACATCTGCCTTGGAAAGGTCCTTTCCCATTAGACCGCCACCCGAAACAGATTGAGCCATATCACTGCCCAACTTTCTGTTTGTTGCACCCGAATCGACATCTGTTCCGCCACTCCAATCTCCAAGAGGATTGATAACGGCATTTGGATAGAGCTTCTTTAAGTCCTCAGTCTTGGCGTTACTTTGACAGATAATCAATTTACCGTCAGCTAATACATACTTGCCATCCGAAGGGTAACTCTCATAGATGTCGTGGGCTATTTTGCTGAGGGTACGCTCCTCCTCTGTGAGTGGAACGCCTCGGAAAATACCATTGTCGCCACAGCGGATTCCTCCGTCTTGGTTGCTTGCAAGTATTGGGTCTTGAGCTACCATTACGAGAGATACTTTCAAGTCTCTACTCTTAGTGATACGGCTAACAATATCCTCAGCCTCAGTGTTAGAAATGTTCACACTACTCTCAATAATGAGATTAACAACACCATGTCCGAGCAGTACTTCAACTGCTATTTTCGGATTCTCTTCTTTCTTGTACGCAAGGTCTACAATAGCTCCTGCGATACGGTCTGCCACTTTATCCGGATGGCTTGGATTTACTTTTTCAATCATAATTTATTACTTTAAATTAATTGTTTTTATATTGTCTAAAAGTTCTGTCAACGTAATTGCTTCGTCACCTTCTGCCTCCTTGAATAATTCTTGTTGCGTAAGGGCAAGAGTATGCGCACGGCTAAGGAAACTTCCAACTTGGGCATTGCCGTTTTTATGGCAATGTATGCACTTGTAGGATATTGATGTTGTACCACTCAACGGACTACCTGCAAAGCTATATATGAAAGCCTTGTGCCCACATTCGCATTGATATGTAAGCCACTCGTTTTCATTCGCCCAAAGTCTTAACATCGTGCCAATACAGATAGGTTGACATACCATATATACTTTCAATGGTATTGTAGCCATTGCCCATTCCTTATGAGCAAGAATTTCATTTCGATGCTCATAAAGCAATTCGATGTTGTCTATATATGGACTCCATATCCTTTTTTCAGCCAAATTATGCTCTCTTTGTTTGACTAATGATGTAAGTGTATCATGCACGTTTTTGAGCGTAAGATGTTCGTATTCACCTGCCGCCTTGCTGTATCGGCTACAGTGTTGCTTTAAGCGACTTAGCCTGTCGGAATTGTCTTTTTGAAAAAGAACATCTTTGATTACCTCCGATATGGTAGCCACTTGTGTAATACTTTCCAACCATTCCAATAAACCACCTAAAGTGTATATGAAATCTCTGTCTTGATATACAGGTATCAAAAACATACGGCTGTTATCGAAAATGAACTCTCTATGTTCGTAAAAAAAATCAGCATGTTCGCAAAAATACCTTATGGTATTCTTGTTACTGTGCTTTTGGCCGCCATAGAGCTTTAACTCCTTGCCACTCTTTATTTTGATTGTATTGCTAATTTTCATGCCACTATATGTAAATTAGACATTGGTGTGTTATTGGTTGGGAACGTGAGGCGTTTGCCCATGATGTGAATGTCTTTTGACTCCAAAAGAGCGTAGTCTATTGGTGGTTCTACGCCTTGTATAAGACAATCACGGCAAATCATGAGAATCTTGCCTAAGTTGTTTTGACCGACAAACGTTCCAATGCCATTGATTTTGCAAGTCTCACTGTTAACTATACGCTTCAATGCAGCCTTGCTAATCTTTGGATTGCTCTCTTTTGCCTGTCGGACGGTTTCCTTTTTTACCTCAGCTCTTTTTGCTGATAACGCTTGGTTGGTGCATCCCCAAATTTCCTTAGTGTTGCTATGTTGTTTGGTTGTGTCCTCTATAATGATAACGTTATGTGGTAGCAGCAAGAGCATATTAGCAAAATCCGCATTGTCTTTGCACTTCATCCATACAACAAATAGCATCCACTGTATGCGGAATGTAGAGAAATCACTACGAATGAATCTCTTGTATTTGTTCTTGACAAAGCGTTTGGCAGCAAAGCCACTTGTCTGACGCTGCATTTCCTTTTGTACAGACAGATGCTTGTCAGAAGCATCTGAAAACTCGCCACACAAATAAAGCGTCTCACTATCATGCCAAGTCGCACCACCGAATGAAAATGGATAGCCACCTGCCATGTTGCTGAGACGCACGTTAATGCCATTCGCCATGTCTGAAGCCTTGGCGAATGACAAACAATTAAAGTGCGAAGCGTTGATGTGCTCCACACGACCTAAGATAATTTCAAAAGTGTCTGCTTTCTGTGACATAACTTTTAATTTAATGATTATTACTAAATCCTTAAACTCGTATCATTTTTACCACCGTGGCTATGTCTGCTCGGTTGGTTCAGCACTTAAGCTGTCTCTTGATACTTATTCAAAAAGTAAAAGAACTACTCCCCATTTTGGAAAGTGGTTACAAAGGTATTGACTTATTTTGAGAAAAACGAAAATATGACGTTAAAGATATTAAAAACAATTGCTCGTTTGACTAAATGGTGTTTGTCTTCACACAAACAAAATGTAAAATAACCTATATCTTTTTAAAAAACATCAAATAATGGTACCTTTTTATATATTTGTGCATAAAACATATTATAGCTTGTTTGATGAGATGTTTAGTCAACAACTTCAAACCACTCCTCTATACACCAAAGACACTACTGAGAATTTAGCCCAGTATCTTCATGACATGTTGTGTGACGGCGAGGGCGAAACTATTGCTGAGGCATTGAGCAACGCAGAACGCAAACCAACAAAAGCCTTGATTGATGCCGCTGCAAATTTGATGATGGACCCGAATGACAATACTTTTGTATTGTTGGGCGAACAAGATGATACTTATAAAAAATTCTGGGGAATCTTGAAAAAGACCCAGCAAAGCAAGGAAAAAAGTGTTATTATAATAAAAGGTGGCCCTGGAACAGGTAAAACAGTTATCGCATTGAAAATTCTTTCTGAGCTTTACAAAGACGCACAGAGTCATGGAAAAGATTGCAATGCCTATTACGCAACACGTTCTACTGCACTTGTTAAACAGCTGGGAGAAGCTCTAAAAGAAAAAAAAGGTAAGAATAAGAAAAAGGGAGGTGCACAGGATTTAATTAAAAAACCATACGAATTCCGTCCTGCACAATATAAGGAAAGTCAAATTGATGTATTGTTTGTAGATGAGGCTCATCGTGTAGAAGGAAAATCAAACGATCAAACAGATGGTAAGTTGAAGAAAGAGACTAATGCTGAGTCTGTATATTGTCCACTACATCAAGCTTTATCTTTGATTTACTGTGCCAAGGTTACTGTTTTCTTCATTGATGACCACCAGGCGGTTAAAAATCGGGAAATCGGTAATTCTAATGTTATCGAAATCTTGGCCAAAAACTATCAAGAAGAATACAATAAGCAGATTGAGGCATTTAAAGAAGAGTATTATAATAAAATTAAGCCGAGGGCTGAGAGAAAGATCAAAAAATTAACCGAAGAAAGCGTTACCAACCCTGAAAAGGTAAAAAGTAAAGATTTTAAAGGCGCAGAACGTCAGCTTGATTGGATCAAAGGACTTAAGTACTTGACTACTGAGCCATTGCCAAAGGTTAACGTTTACACTTACGAGCTGACAACACAATTCAGATGCGTTGGTGCAGACAGATTTGTTAAATGGGTAGATTATGTGCTCTTCAATGAAAAAAACAATGAAGAGATTATGAAGTTGGATCAAGAAGATTTTGATTTCCAAATCATTGATACTCCTCAAGAGTTAGAGCAAAAGATTAGGAACTTGAATCTCCAAGATTCTGAGCCCAAACAAACTGCCCGTTTGATAGCTGGTTGGTGCTGGGATTGGAATAAAGAAACGGATGAAAATGGTGCTCTAAAGAAAGAAGTACAGATTGGTGATTGGGCAATGCCATGGGAAACCAAGGCAAATCCTTCAAAAGAGAACAAAAAGAAGTATGCACGAAGTGCAGATTTTTGGGCAAAAGATCCTCAAGGTATCAATCAGGTGGGATGCATTTATTCGGCTCAAGGGTTTGAGTTTGACTATGTTGGCGTTATTTTAGGTCCAGATATCCAATACGATTCGGAAAGAGATTGCCTTTTCTGCGTGCCTAGCTTGAACAAAGAGAGAGAAGTCATCAATAAGAAGGCTAAAGCAGAATTCTTAATACGCAATATCTACAGAGTGTTGTTAACAAGAGGCCGCAAAGGATGCTACTTGTATAGCTGTGATCCTGGGGTTTCACGTTATTTCAAACGTTTCATGAACTATTAAAATGCCGAAATATCCAAGATTAGAAGACTTCAGAGATTGTTTGCTGTCATATTTAAAAGACCAAAAACAGTTTCTTCAAGAGGATATAGACGTAAGTAATCTAATGAGCGACGATGAGAAGATCGAAAACGGTCTTCTCATCGTTAACGCTATTGTGCAACGTCGTAATGGTGATGAATACGAATTAAGTTTCGAAAGAAATCTCACCAAGGTTCGTCCTGGAGACGAAGTGGAATTGGTTGCAAATAATGGAGCTAAAGCGAAAGCTACCGTCATAGAAAACCAATTGGAAACAATGGTTGTTCAATATGACGGGGATCTACAACAATCGAATTATTATCGTATTGTTGTAAATAGCGTTGTACTTTTAGATCCACTTATCAAGCTTCTTGAAACAATCGAGGCTGGACAACCTGGTGCTTTTTTCCTGAAATTGCTAGCTAACATCGCAGAGCCTGAAAGAAGCGAAGATTCATCTGTTATCTATGACGAATCTGACTGGAGCATAACCAAACTCAACGACGAACAGAAGAACATTTGTAAGGCTGCGCTTCAATGTCCGTCATTGTATTGCATTCAAGGACCTCCAGGAACAGGAAAAACCGATGTCTTGGGAGTGATTGCACGTGCCTTGAACCTCAGTGGGAAAAATGTTGTTGTTCTGGCTAAAACGCATCATGCAGTTAATAATGCTCTCAACAAGATCCGACAACTTTGCACTAATGCCCCTATTTCAAAAATCGGCTCAAAGCTTAAGTCTGAAGACTTGAGTAAATCTATCCGTATTTACGAGAAATACTATCAGTATCAAAAGGCGTATCGCAAAAGGATGTCTTACATTACCAAATACGGAGATGTCGTAGGTATGACCTTACAAAGTGCCATCATCAATTTAGGATTGCTCCATACAAGTTTCAGACCGGATGTGATTCTTGTAGATGAAGCCAGTCAGTTGACATTGGCAGAATCTAGTGTATTAGGTGTGTTCGGAGCATGTTCTGTTATTTTCTTTGGAGATGACAAGCAGATGCCACCAATTTTCCACGAAAAGCAGCAACATGATGATTTGTCAGTTTCCATATTCTCGCATATTATAAGTCTGTACCCTACATACGAAGGAAGATTGTGTGTCACCTACCGTATGAACGAAGAAATAACAAAAATCGTCAGTCAGTACTTCTATGAACCATATGGAGAAAAGATTGTTGCATCGGATTTTTCAAAAGAACGTAAGCTACTATTAAATGGGAATCATCCAGACTCTCGCATTAACGAAATATTAGCTTCAGAAAAATCTGTTGTTGAAATAGACGTATCAAAGAATTATAACTGGGAGGATTACAATCCTGAAGAGGCAACATTTATCGCAAGTGTTACGGAGTATGTTCTAAGTCTAGGTATTGATACAAAAGATATTGCTATCGTCACTCCATACCGCCGACAAGTTCTTAGTATAAGAAAGGAACTTCGTGAAAGACTTGGTGCCAATATTCCGCAGGTTGATACCGTTGAAAGACTACAGGGACAAGATGTAGATTTCGTTATCATAAGTTTCTCTGTAACTTCAGAAGAGTTTTATAAGAACAATATAGCCTTCTTATTAAATAGAAACAGACTAAATGTAATGATAAGTAGAGCCAAGAAAAAAGTTCTCTTGGTTAAGTCAAAACTTATAGAATTAAGATTCTAAATAGAAAATAAGAATAAAGCAAAGGGCATCCCAATTGGAGTGCCCTTTATTTGGTGGTGAAATAAAACTGGACGTTGTCCCCCCAGCTGTTCTCTTACTAATACAGAGTTATGCTGCATGACACAATTCACTTGACATACCCCAAAATTAAGCTATCAGACTGCAGGCATCATAGGTAGCGACTTCATTCTGCATTTATTGTTGTACAACCAAAGAATGTATAGTCGTACAACTAAAGTGTGTTGCCACTAGGCTCGTAAGGTCTGCTGACTTCTGTGAGCAGACTTGCTGACTAGGCTCGGCAGAGATGCTGAGCCTAGAGGGAACCTTGCGGAAATGGTCCCCGATAAATATCCCCGACAATAACTAACTCTCTGAATATCAGATATAGAGTATAATTGAGTGGGAGTAATCTTGATGCCCCATGCCTTGACATGAAGCCACGGCTTGAATCCGGGCGTAATGTCTCCTGCTTGAATATGGGCAAAGAATAAATATCAACTACAAAGAGACTTGTCTCGCAGCCACACGACTGCCGACAAGTCTCTTTTGTTTTCCATCATGATCTTAAGACCTTTTCCAAGAGGAGAAATAAATTACTCCCACTATTGACTTCAGCCCCCACCTAACCTCCCCCGAAGTGGAGGGACAGATACTATTGACTGTATGATTGTCAAAGGATTATCCATAATCGGAGTAACCAGTTCCTTCCCTTGGGGAAGGTTAGGATGGGTTGTCCTACGGAGGAGAACGAGAGGGGGCTGAAGTCGATCTGGTATTCAGATTATCAACTGTCTATCACGTTCCATAACTAACTACGCAAAAAATAATCGAAACCCCAAGTTCTTCACAGAGCCTGGGGTTTCTTGTCAAACAACGCATTTCTGAAAAACTGTTCTGAAATGCGCAAGCAAGTCAATCACTCTCACCATGAAGGTGAATCTTTCTGATAGCCTGCCCAATTGGAATTGGCAGACTCATCATATTCATTAGCATCGTCATCCCACAGTCCTTTCTTGTGAGATTTACTGTCTGCCCAGTTGTCATGAGATCCAGCGAGCATCCTACCATAGGTCTGGACATTCACGACTCCTGCTGCCGGCTTGATATATTTATTCTTTTTCATAATTCATTCATTTTAAGTCGTTAATATTCAGTCAGTGCATCAGAATGAGGGCTATCTTACCACAACCTTCGTTCCATTCACCATGTAGATGCCGCTTGGCAATGCCACTGTGCGTGTCTCGCCAGCCTTAAGAGAGGTAGTGTCTATTGTCTGTCCGTTGATGTTGCGGATATTGGTGCGCAGATCCTTCGTTGCCGTGATGGTCAGCTTGCCTGTCTCTGCCGAGAACATGAAGCCGGCGCTCGTCGTTGCAGTCTCCGTAGCATTGTCTATCCACGATGTCTCAGTGTTCGGCTCAAGCGAGATGTTGAGGTAGCGCACATTGTTCGCTCCGCTCTGACATGCGTAGTATGATCGGAATGGCAATACGTACACATCCTGGAATCTCTCGTCGAGGAGAAGTGATGAGATGAACTTATCCTTGTTGAAATAGAATATTCCGTCAGTCTTCGGCACTTTCACTCCGCAGTATGATCCGTAGTTCACGAGGGTTGTAGCTTCGCCCTTTATCTTGCCCGTTGCAGTCTCACCCTGGATGAGAGGCTGTGTGAGCGTTGCCGGTGTAGCCTCGATAGTAGAACCGCTCTGGCGAACAACGAAGAGTACCTTGTCGCTGTTGGTTTCCTCCATCTGGTCGATGCTCACGATGTAAGACTGGTTTGGCTTCGTAACGGGCACTCCTGTGAATGGCGAGAAGTGTGCGTCTGCCTCGTAGATATATTCGCCTGTCTCCTGAGCGTTGCTGAATGTGTTGTCGGTATTCATCGTGTAGAACGTGAATGCGCAGTTGTCTTTGGTCTGCACATAGCTTCCTGTCTCTGTGTCCACTGCCACTGTGAATGGGAGCATCAGCGATACCCATTTCTTTGTTTCATTGTGGTTGAGCGTCACCTTTCTCTTGTATACCACCTCGTTAGCAGCATTGAGTCGGATGCTGTAAGGAGCGAAGAACGGCTGCTGGTCTACCAGTTCGATATCGTTTTCCGACACGAAATCGTCACCGGAGAGGGATTTCGTCACTACATTCTTCAGGTTGGCTGTCACACCCTCCGGCATATAGAGCAGTGCGTTGTCGCCGAGCTTTGCCTTGAGGTCGGTGAGAGTTCCCCATGTAGGATCCATATCACTGAAGAGAAGCGAGTTGATGTTGCTGGCATCGAAATAGAGGATGTGCTTGGTGTCTACAGGAGCGTTCTCCTTCTTGTTAGTGATGTCCTCAGCAATCTTGTCGATAATCTGCTTTGCGTATACATACCCCTGACCTGCTGCGATAGGCTTGTCGTCGGTGTCTTTCAGCGATACCTTCACGCCTACGTAATAGTTTGCGTCATGAGTGTTTGGCACTACGGCGTCGTTGTAAACCTTGGTATAAGTCAGCTCCGGCACATAGTCTACTGTAGTCAACTTGAGGTCTGTTGAGTAGTAAGCATAGAAGGCATGGCGTGGAGTAGTTGTAGGAGCGATGTTGTAGCGGGTCTCGTCGCAGACCACGAGATAACGCTTCACGTAGCCGTCACCATTGTTCACGAGCATCTTCTGCCAAGTTCCGCCCTGAGTATTGTATGCTGTATTTGAATAGCGGTCCTCTACATAATAGTATGTACCGTCACCAGTTGTTCCAGCCTTGAAGATGTCGGAGTTGTTACACTTGAACGCCTGTGTTCCTGCCACCTTCACTTCAATCTTCTTGGTGTAGTCGTAGTCGGCAGCCTCTGAGCGATGATCCTGGAGGTTCTCATTAATCAAATCGTAGTATTCAGACTTCACGAAGTGGTAGCGAGAGTGCTTGCCCACAACAGTATGATCACCGTATGTCTCATCGGCATTCTTGTGGTGGAGTCCTTCGAAGGCGAAACGCAAACCAGTAGTACCGAAGTTTGTTGGCACAGCGAAATCCACCTTACCGTTAGTACCGATGGTGAAGTCGTCGGCGAGATACTGGTTCTTGAGTTTCTTCTCTCCCGATGGCTGGGTACAAGAGATATCCATCTTGTCGATGTATGGGTTGAGAGCCTCAAGCTGTACCTGCAGGCAAACGTATGCCAACTGATCACCTGCAAGTCCTTCAATCTGGAACTTGATGGCGTCGTTGTTAATTTTCTCAAGAACGATGTCGCCAGTAGGATTCTCTCTGTTTACTGTCACCTGATGGGCAACATTTTCACCTGTCTTGTCATATACCTTTACGGTGAAAGAATTGTCACTGACAGGAACATTAGCGTTAAGAGCAATTGCATTCTGCTGGGTTATGTCATATACAGCATTACCATTGCTATCAAAAGATATTATGTGAGAATCAGTTCCGCTGCCATAGAAGAGGCTGGTACCATCAGTGTTGAATGCAGAGGCTTGGTCGGATTTATTCGTAGTTTTCAGAGAATAGGTCTTCCATAAGAAAAAGCCTGACTCTTCGTGGCGTAAATAAACCGTTGAATTACCAGATGTCGTTGACAACTTTCCATCAGCAGCATAATTCCATTCCACTTTGGTTGCAGTGAACTTCAGACTGGCATTCATATACTTACCCTTACCGTCGGTGATATAGATCTTGTCACCCTTCTTGATATTCTCGGAAATATTATTTACGTAAACCAATCGAGCACCCACAATACGATAGCCTACAGGGATATTGACACCACCCTGTGCAACGGCATCCGTAGGAGTTTCAAGCCAATAAGTATTGTTCTTGAGACCAATATAAGTATTGGTTCCATCGAAGCTTAATTTGGCAATGTTTCCATCACCAGCGGTTCCAGGTTTTGCTGTACCACCAACTATTCCAGAATTATCGTATAACAGGAAGTCTGCTGCAAGGTCCTTTACGTTATTGTAGTCATACTTATAAGATGTATAACCTTTATCTGTTTTCTGTGTGATAGGTCCAATGTCTACTCTCTGTGTCTGGAAAGGCAAAGCAAGACAACTTACACCACTCATCAAAGTGGTGACACCTGGCTTAAGGTTCTCATCAAACTTATCTGTACATTCGAAAGTGATTACAAAGGAAACTATATCAATCCATGAAAAGCCGTTGTTAGCTGTCGGATGATCCTGTTTGAAATACAAAATATTTCCCATATCCGTATTGTTCATGGAAGTTCTCTGCATAGTAACGCCTGTACTACCAGTCTGTTTTATGGTAACAGATTCCTTTACATCAGTAAATGTTGCATCCATTTCCTTTAGCGTAGTAGAAACAACAGATTTACTGTTCGAATTGATTACCAACTTATAACTCGTAAAGCGATATCCCTTGGGTAATGAAAGGGACATATGATTACAAATTGAACCCTCTCCTGAAATAATGACAAGTTTACCGTCCTGTGCTGATACATTATTAGCATGAACTTTCATCAAACCTGCATTCGTAAGGGTTGTTTCATCAGAAGTAATCAATGTCAGCGGTAACTGGTTATGCACCCAAGCTCCTCCAAAATTTTCTTGATGGGTTTCTTCCCCATAACTCGACGCTGATATCACATTACCGGTCGTTGGACTAATACTAACAGTCTGCGCACAGAGACCACCGCAAATCATCGTCAAGATGAGAATTGCGGCAGCCCTGATTACGCTTCTGTAATTAGCGACATTTAAATTTGTAGTTTTACTTTTCATAATTTTTAGTTTTTGTGGCGGCCTCCCGAAGGAGGCTGTCCATGATTAAACTTACTTTTTTGTTAGCGACATTATCTGTTTTAAGATTCACAACATTATTATTAATTATTGCTTACTTATTTTATATATGGAGAACCTGCGACCATAAAGATTCAGCAGGTGTGTTGGCTTGTTTCCGATAAACCTGTGGGTCTAAGGTGGCGACCGTCGTGTCAGGTTCTTGTTTGTTGTAACGATGCAAAGTAAATGAAATAATTCCATACTTGCAATAATTTCATTTGACTCATTGTAGCAATACACTTTGTTTCATGTAACGCTACGCAGAATAATACAATTGTTACAAAACAACACGTTTTTTATAAAATTTGGATACAAAACAAAACAAACCAAACAGGCTATTTTTTACAAAGTTACAAAATCAATGAATGTCGTAAATTATCGCATCAAGCTAAAACACAACGTTTTACAAAATATAAATAGCATAATTACGCAATTTGTAACATTTGCTATCTACAAAATTATGCGACATATCGCAAGAGAGGCTTGAAATGTAATTATTTTGCTATTATTAACAAAGAAAAGAAGTATGAATAAAAGAAAAGAATTATATTTGCAGCGAATAAATAACGCATTAATATATAATCTCATCGCAATTAAAGCTAAATCATTCAATACTGACCACACAAAGAAGACTTACCGAGAAACCTTCTGGGAAACGGCATCACTCCTTGACACTGAAGCAAGCAAGTGAAATATAACGACGAATAAGGAAGTGGACCGATACCGACAACGGAAGTGGATGGTAAAGACGTGAAAGGAAAAGACAAATGGAGAAGAAACTAAACACTATATTGCTGATACTGGCAGTGACTATCGCCTTCATAGCTTGTTCACAGGATGAACAGGCAAAATCAACGGCTATAAAGAAGGCAAATTCCAAATACACCTTCGAATACGTTAGAGGCATCAGTCTGACTCAGCCCAAGCGCGCCCTGAAAATGATTGAGACCGGAAAGAAAGACGGTTCGATGACGAACATCGAGGCTAATTACCTTATGAGCATGGTTTACAACAACGCGCTGAGAAACTACAGCAAGGCGGCAAACTATGCCATGGCAGCCCTCAACGACCCAGACATCAACAAATATCCGGAAAAGGAAAGGCAACTTTACTACATGGCTTCATCGCAGTTTTACAGTTGCGGCAACTATGTGGAAAGCCTTACCATGGCAGACAAGGGCATAAAGTTGGCATACGAGCATAAGGACAGAAAACTCGTGTCACAGCTGCTGATGACCATCGGCGAATGTCATGGCGAAGTGGGAAACATGTGGCATGCCATAAATACCTTCGACCGCTGCATACAGATACTTACAGAACAACTGAAGAAGACTCCCGACTGGGACACATATTTCGACCTCGCCACCGTGTACTCACTGAAAGCGAATTCGGCTATCGACATCAAGGAATACAAGTTGGTGATTGACATGCAGCCAAAATATAAGGAATGCCTGGACAAACTGAACAAACTGAAGGAGGCAGTGAGCGGTGCCAACGACGTAGCAAACGCCGGATACTACTCGCTATTGTCAATAGCATACGAGAAGAGCGGCAATCATGCCAAAGCAAGGGAATGCTTCGACAACCTGCTATCCACACGTACTGCCCTCCTGCCCGACGGCGCATCATACGTAGTGCCGTATCTGATTGAGACAAAGCAATACAAAGAGGCGCTGAGGAAAATCAAAGAAGAGGAGAAGACCTGGGAATTACACGGACGAGACACCGTTGACTACATTTACTCCAAGACCATACTCATGAACAAAGCCCGTGTGCTGCAGGCTCTCGGAAGATATAAGGAGGCGATAAATACCGGAATGAGGGCATACAACCTGAGCGACTCGCTGACACGACGCATCAAGGAGCAGAACGCCACATGGCTGTCAGAGAAGATGGGCAAGAAAGTATTGAAGAGTTATATAGAAAACCAGGACAAGCAGCTGACGATAAACAGATGGGCAAACATCATCATGGGTGTATTGCTATTCATCTGCATCACACTGATTGTCTTCATCATTCGCGACAACAGGATAATAAAGAACAAGAACAGGGTGTCGTCATCGCTCATCGGGGAACTGTCTAAATACAAGACGGAACTTTTCGACAGGATGTCGGAACATCCAGACAAGGTGAATAATGCCGCATCAGCCGATGACAAGGCATCTGCAACAGATGACAAAGGAAAGGCTGTGAACTCCGGTGAGACAGTAAAGACGGAAAAGAAGACTGACAGCAACGCTCACAACGAGGAATATGAGCAATTCCTGAAGATTGAGAAGATGATATTCGAAAAGAACCTGTTCATCCGCACCAAACTATCGAGAACCGAAGTGGCTGCCGAAGCCGGAATGTCGACAAGCCATTTCAATGCCGTATTCGACAAATACTCACAGCTGACGTTCACTAACTATATCAACAACCTGCGTATGGAGCGTGCGGCAAAGCTGCTGAAGGAAAAGCCGAACTATTCTATCGAAGCCATCGCCCAGGAATGCGGTGTGCCGGTGAGACAGACGTTCTACAGACTGTTCTCAAAGAAATACGGAATGACTCCGGCGGATTATAGAGACAATATCTAACCCTAAAACGGAATTAAGCCGTCTCCCCCAATGGTAAACAGGACGCTTAACCAAAATCAAGCATCAGGACGCTTGATATGTTAATTTGAACCGACAGAACCCGTTTTATTATTTCATTAGCGGGTTAAATCGGATTTTCATCAGTGGAGCAGGAAATGGTTGGAGGGGCTTACAGTTTCTCCAGCGCTGCCACCACGATTCTTTCTCTCCCCATCTCGAGCAGTCCCTGTCTCTCCAGCTCATGCAGGGCTTTAGAAACATTGAGACGGCTCTCGCCGATCTCCCTTGCCAGTCTCACCATACCAACGACAAGCGTTTTCTTGCCGGCAGGATGGAGACAACGGGAAGAGAGGAAAAAAGCAATCTTCTTTCTGATGCCCTCTGGTCTTCGGCGCCATGGCAGATGCTGCATCCTTTGAGTCAAAGTGCAAAGGATATTCATCAGATTGAGGCGGAACACCTCAGAGGCAGTAACGATTTTCATTATCTCCGCCTTGTCTATCGTCAGGAGGTTACACTCCGTGGCGGCAATGAATTTGCGTGAGTATCGCTGTGTCAATCCGAACAAGCGCTCTGGCTGCAACACGCAAGGCGTGGCAACACTCTCCACTATGCGATACCCACCATCATCGGCAACCGTCTCCACATCCAGTTCGCCTTGCAAAACGAACGACAGTCCGTTGCACACCTCTCCTTCGGCAACAACCGTCCCGCCCCGCTCCACCTTTGAGAAGCCAAGTTTGACATGAGCTATGACATTGTCAAACTCGCTCAGGCTCATTCCCTGGAACAGAGGAAGGCGAGCCAGCAGACTATATGGATTGAAGTGATTACCCACAATATATTATTTATCCACGATATATCCCTTCATCGAAGGAGAGAACCACACGGCATTCTTTCCTTCAGAATCAGAATAGATGAAATAAGCCATCAGCTCCGTATGCTTCTCCAACACCTTCTTCGCCTTGTCGAGACCGAGCACCATGAATGATGTGGCATAGGCATCGGCAGTGGCGCAGTTGTCGGCAATCACCGTGGCAGACAGGATATTGTGCTGCACGGGGCGACCGGTCTTAGGGTCGATGGTATGGGCATATTTCTTGCCGTTCTTATAATAGAAGTTGCGATAGTTTCCACTTGTCGCCATCGCCTTGTCGGTGACATTGAGCACGGTCTGCAGTTCCTGGTTCACGTTCAGCGAATCGTCGGTAGGCTTCGTAACACCGATCTTCCACGGCATACGCTCGTCGTTGACGCCACTCACCACAATCTCTCCTCCTATCTCCACCATATAGTTCTTTATTCCCTTTGAGGCGAGCAGGCGCGCCACCATATCGCAGCCATAGCCCTTGGCAATGGCACTGCAGTCGAGCATCGTGGCTGAATTCTTCTTCACCACTCTCCCACTCTTCATGCTTACCTTATGGAAGCCCACAATCTTCCTCAGCTGGTTTATCTTCCTGTTGTCAGGCATCTTGCCGTGTTTGAATCCGAATCCCCATGCGTTCACCAATGGCGCCACGGTGATGTCGAAAGCTCCGTCGGTCTCTCCAGACACCTGTTCTGCCAACTTGAACACCTCGGCGAACATACTGTCAGCTATGACATCCTCATTGCGGTTCACTTTGGAAATAATGGACTTTGGATTGAAAGTGGAAAGCGAATTGTCCACCTTCTTCAGCTCAGCCTCGATTTCCGGCTGCAAGTCTTTGTCGCTCTGATATGTAATATTGTAAACGGTGCCGAACACGAAGCCCGTATTCTTCTGGAACGGAGCATTGCGCTGCTTGGCTACAATCAGCACCGCCGCTATAACGACAAACGAGAGGATACCCAACTTGAGGTATCTCATTTTCTTTTTATTATCCATATTTCTTTGATTTGTTTGCATTTATGTCTCTTTGAATTATACCTTAATACCTTTATTATATATCGACGTATACCTTCATTTCTTTCATCAACATCAGAGATTGCCTTCCTCTGGATGTGCCATGCTATATATCCAGCGAGATGTTGAAGAGAGCACCGAAAGCCGTAGTGCCAGTCTTTCCGAATCCGGGCACATACCATGACTTGCCGAGCTTTCCCTCGTCTGCTGTCAGCTTCTGCTTGTAGCGCAGGCTCCAGCCGAGATGCAGCGGACCGACGAGCTTCACGTCTACTCCCACGGCAGCCTCAAGCCAATGATAGTTGCATTTTGCGCCCTTCACCTCGTATGGCGTGACGCCTCCCCACACGGGGTCTTCAACTCCCGGCGAAGCGAGGTCATACTTGTATGAAGTGAATGCATACCGCGCTCCTACATAAAGCCGGTAGATGTCGTGTTTGTTTTTCAACACGTTGAAATCCATTCCGGCACGGAAGAACGGTGCACTCGTCTTATAAGACATCTGTGTATTCTCCTCCTTGTGGTCTGCCTTGCCGTAGCCCACCTCTACCACAGGGAAATACCTGTCACGCAGGTTGAGATGGAGGGCAGCCTCATACTGTCCGTAGTCGCTCACCGCCATCATAACTGGCCCTACGGCATCCACCGACACTGAGAAGCCACGGAAGAGCGCCACGGTGTCGCGTTCTGCCACATTCTTCTTGGCAGCGGCATTCCGCCTCTGTGCATTGGCAGGGATTGCCATCACAAGGAGAAGCATCACCACGCTAATGGCGAGGCGAGAAATAAATGTGGAAGTGGGTCTTCGATGTGTCATAGTCAACGTTATGATAGTTAATAGCCACGGAGTCGATGGCGTGATGTGTTGTTGTCACTCCTTTAATCTTGTGGAAATATGATGCAGCACAATCCGTGGACTCAAAGTGCATCATATCTTCCTTGTCCACAACGATGGTGTCGAGGGATGTCGTCACACCATCCGTCAGCTCCACGAAGAAGGAGTCTCTGGGCTGCGCATTGCTTATGGGCAACGAGAATTTCGTGATGTCCTGGTCCTTGTTTATCAGCACGGAGTCGGAACCGTCGGTGCGGTTTGTCGACACCGTCATGGCGAGCCTCATAGTGTCCGTTCTCCCGTCGGCATCGAGCAGGGCATAATTGGTGAGCACCTTGTTGTTGAGCGGACAGTCCACCGAAGAGCAGGATGCTGCAACGGCGGCAACGGCGATGATTGCCGGCAACGACAGGCGGAAGGGTGAAAAATTCATATTTCGTTATTCTTGATTCAAAGATGTATTCTTGATTCAGATTTCCTTCTCCACCTGATAGTCGTTTCTCGTAGAGGAGTTGCGGCTTATCAGGTCGCCGAGGAATCCGGCGAGGAATAGCTGCGTTCCGATCATCATCATCGTGAGAGCGATGTAGAAGAAGGGCGACGAGGTGACGAGTCTCTGCGGAATGCCGTTGGTGAGACACCAGAGCTTGTCTATGCCAAGTCCGAGAGCCGAGAGAAAACCAATCATGAACACCAGCGTGCCGAGGAATCCGAACACATGCATCGGCTTTCTGCCGAAGCTGCTCAGAAACCACAGCGTTATAAGGTCGAGGTATCCGTTGAAGAAGCGGTTCCATCCCATGAATTTCGATTTACCGAACTTGCGTGCCTGGTGGTGTACCGGTTTCTCGCCTATCTTGTCGAAGCCGGCGTTCTTTGCCAGATATGGTATATATCTGTGCATCTCGCCATACACCTCGATGTTCTTCACCACATCCTTACGGTAGGCTTTCAATCCGCAGTTGAAGTCATGCAGATTATGTATTCCGCTTACCTTCCTTGCCGTGGCGTTGAAGAGCTTTGTCGGAATGGTCTTGGAGAGGGGGTCGCCCTGCTTGCGGTTCATCTTGTAGCCCGAAACAAGGTCGTAGCCGTCTTCCTTTATCATGCGGTAGAGCTCCGGAATCTCATCGGGAGAATCCTGCAGGTCGGCATCCATGGTAATCACCACATCGCCTTCTGCCTTGTGGAATCCGCAATACAGAGCGGGACTCTTACCGTAGTTGCGACGGAATTTTATTCCCTTCACATTCTGCGGATTCTCAGCGCGAAGCTGCTCTATCACATCCCACGACTTGTCGGTGGATCCGTCGTTCACGAATATCACCTCGTATGTAAAGCCTTTGCTCTTCATCACTCGCGCTATCCACGCATAGAGCTCCGGCAATGATTCGTCCTCATTATATAGAGGTATAACTACTGATATATCCATAGTCTGAAAAATTATCTATTGTTTGCGCATCAGCGCACCCACGGGCACACTGATGATAATGCCTAATATCACGTTGAGCGTCAGAAACTGGAACGCTATCTCTATCGGCCTTATCGTTCCCATGGTGGCCTGCAGGATTGCTATCATCTGCTTGGGATCCATGCCATACACCTCCGTAACGACTTTAGCTGTCTCTGGCATTGAAAGCATGGCGATGGTCTGGTTCACCATGTAGCCTTGGTCGATAAACTGGAAATATACGTACTGTCCCACTGCCATGAGGATAGTGGCATAGAAGTATGTCATTATAGAATAGAGAGTGGCTTTGCCGAAGGAGATCCTGCCTCCGAGAATGCGGTCGCGGAACTTGCGGAGCCTCATGGCTGCCATAATGATGGAGTATATGCCGATTGCCATTCCTGCGAGTCCGAGCATGGGCATCTGCAGATTGCCAATGAAGCAGAAGAAACTGACAACCCACATCACACCGATTATCGCTCCGTCGATTCGGGCAAAGGCGGTAAACTGCCGGTATTCGTCGTTAGAAGACTTGTTGATATCCATATTCTTTGTTCTTTCTTTATTCTTAAGTTGTTATTTCGATGCAAAAGTACTTATTTTATATGGTATAACGAGTATAGGCAGACTTTTTTTTGAAATTTCGAAGGAAAAAGTTTGTGGAAAAGATAAAAAGCATTACCTTTGCACCCGCAAAAGTGAACAAGACGGGTAAGTCTTGTACGGTCAGCTCCCTTCGAATCCTCCAGGACGGGAACGTAGCAAAGGTAGTTGGTTGTAGC
>OWJF01000109.1_pt1 | contig 37389 bp, 30 predicted proteins | sample 1732941 | NCBI WGS metagenome assembly OWJF01 (sample SAMN05065770, study PRJEB22554) | human gut metagenome | biome: ENVO:2100002; feature: ENVO:00000062; material: ENVO:00002003 | host: Homo sapiens | place: USA
CAAAGGACTATAGATAGACAATTAACCTTATTCTAATTCGTCGAACTCACGTTAAATAAAAAAATAGAAAAAGGAAGACAGCATTTATTTCATCCTTATAATGCTGTCTTCCTTTATTAGTATTTCTTCGTCGAGCAATGCCTGTAGGGCAGCTGTTACTTGTTCGCGTGGTAGTGTGAGACGTGCAATCTCGGTGATGTAGTGAGGAGCTTTGTCTGCCAAGAGGTTCAGAATCTGATGTCTCACATGGTCTATCTTCTCTTCAGCAACTTGGTTGGTGTTGTTGTCCAAGCAAACATCGCATCGTCCACAGTCGTGGTCTTGCTTTTCGCCAAAATAGTTGAGCAACATTTTGCTACGACAAGTCGTAGTGTCGTTGGCATAAGCTATCATGGCATTTATGCGCTTCGTAAATTCCTCCTTACGGTCTTCATACACCTCTTTAGATATCACTATGCGTTCAGGCAATTCGCGATTCTGAGTATAGGTGATGTATGGAGTTTTGCTCTCTGGTATGAAATGTAGAATGCGGCGTTGGCTTAGCGATTTCAGCATGAGGTAAATCTCTTGCTGAGGTATCTGCGAATAGTCTGCCACTAAGCCAAGGTCAATGAAGGTGTAGTCAACAAACAAGCTACCATACAGACGCAATAAAGCTGTGATGAGAGCATCCTCCTGTTTGGTTAAATCGTCGAGGCGGTATAGCTCATTGCGATTGAGCAAGAACATCAGTCGTGCTCGCGACTCAGGATCGGTCTCATATTCTATATATTGCGCACGCGCGAGAATGACGAGAGCAGAATGTGCCTGCAGAGGATAATGCTTGAAGATGTGGCAGAATTTCTCTATTTCGAAAGAGAATGTGTGACCATATCCGCTTCCTGCTGCTATTTGGTAATAGTATGCCAAATCTTCATACACCTTTATTATATAGTCTTTTGGCGGGAAGTTGGTGTCTATGCGCTTTATCAGTTTCTGCGTGTCGCGCTTGTCGTATAGCAATACGGCATATGCTCGCTTGCCATCGCGACCAGCTCGACCGGCTTCTTGGAAATAAGCTTCTATAGAGTCTGGACTATCATAGTGAATGACCATTCTCACGTCGGGCTTGTCGATACCCATACCAAAGGCGTTTGTCGCCACCATAACTCTTGTTTCGTCGTTGTGCCAACGCTGCTGACGAATGTCTTTAGTAGAGTGGGTGAGACCTGCATGATAGAATGTAGATGGTATGCCATTAGCTTCGAGAAGGTCTGATATCTCTTTTGTGCGCTTACGACTTCTCACATATACTATTGCCGAACCCTTCACCGACTCAAGGATGTGTATCATCTCGGCATCCTTGTCTATTGTTGGGCGCACCACATAGGTGAGGTTCTTGCGCTCAAAGCTCATCTTGAAGACATTCTTTTCCTTAAACTGCAGTCTCTCCTGTATGTCGTCGATTACGGCAGGAGTGGCTGTAGCGGTAAGAGCAAGGATTGGAGCCGAAGGCTTTAGCTTCTTGATGTCAGCAATGTTGAGATACGAAGGACGAAAATCGTAGCCCCATTGGCTTATGCAATGAGCTTCGTCTACGGTGATGAAGCTCACTTTAATATGTCGCAACTTGGTTTGGAAAAGTTCTGAAGCCAAACGCTCTGGCGAGATATATAGCAGTTTTGTTTGTCCGAAGATGCAGTTTTCGAGAGTTGTAACAATCTCTGGGCGTGTCATGCCTGAGTATATTGCTGCAGCCATGATACCACGTTTGCGAAGGTTTTGCACCTGGTCTTTCATCAGAGCTATCAATGGCGTTACCACCAGGCACACACCATCCATGGCAAGTGCAGGCACCTGAAAGGTGATGCTCTTGCCGCCACCCGTAGGCATCAAGCCGAGAGTATCTTTGCCTTGACCTATACTCTCGATAATTTCTTGCTGAATGCCACGGAAGTCGGGATACCCCCAATATTTTTGGAGTATGGATTGATAGTTGGTCAATTTTCGCTATTTGGCCTAATGTCTTCTATCTGCAACTGTACCTGGTTGCGCTTAAACACATTATCCTCGATGGTATAAACGATGTCGAAGCTGCGTTTCGACTTTATGTATCGTGCAGCAGCACTTTGTCCAAAGGCTATACCATTGACAACGGTGCTCGACTTCGAGTCTACAAGTTCCAATTTAATGTGCTCTTGCTCGCGTCCAACTACCTTGCTTGTGCCATAGTCGTAAACGGCTTTGGTGCAGAACAAAGGCTTGGTATTGCCAGGACCGAAAGGCGAGAAGCGCTTTAGGTCGTTGTATAGTCGCTTTGAAATGTCTTTGAAGTCGATGATGGCATCCACATTGATGTTTGCCTCTTGCTGTTCGGGCATTATATGCTCGTCTACAAACTCCTGGAAGCGACGACGGAACTCCGGTATGTCGTCCCAACGTAGGGTGAGACCTGCAGCATAGGTATGGCCACCGAAGTTGACAAGCAAGTCGCGACAACTTTTTATGGCTGCATAAACATCAAATCCCATCACGCTACGAGCAGAGCCTGTGGCAAATTCTCCATCGCGAGTGAGTACCACCGTAGGACGGAAATAAATCTCGGTGAGTCGTGAAGCCACAATACCTATCACGCCCTTTTTCCAGTTCTCATCATAGAGCACAATGCTCGACTGATGGCGCTGGTTTTCAAGTTTCGACACGATTATATTTGCTTCTTCCGTCATCTGCTTGTCTATATCCTTGCGCTGCTCGTTGTATTCGTTGATATGCTTAGCTTGGCTCAAGGCTGTAGAAAAATCTTTCTCCACAAGCAAGTCTACGCTCTCTTTACCATTCTCCATACGTCCGGAAGCATTGATGCGAGGTCCAATCTTGAACACAATATCGCTCATCGACAGTTCGCGACCGTTTAGTCCGCAGATGTCGATGATAGCCTTTAGTCCGATGCTTGGATTTTGGTTTAGTTGCTTGAGGCCATGATAGGCAAGAATGCGGTTTTCGTCTACAACAGGCACTATGTCGGCAGCAATACTCACGGCACAGAGATCCAACAGCGGGATGAGTCTTGAGAACGGAATGCTATTGTTCTTGGCAAAAGCCTGCATAAACTTAAAGCCCACACCACAGCCACAAAGATGCTTGAAAGGATAGCTATCGTCTGTGCGCTTAGGGTTGAGGATGGCAACAGCAGGCGGCATCACATCGTCGGGCACATGATGGTCGCAGATGATGAAGTCGATACCTTGTTCCTTGGCATAAGCTATTTCGTTGATAGCTTTGATGCCGCAGTCGAGGATTATAATAAGCTTCACACCCTGCTGTTTGGCATAGTCGATACCCTTGCGGCTCACTCCGTAGCCCTCTTCATAGCGGTCGGGAATGTAGTATTCGATGTTGGAATAGAACTGCTGCAAGAACTTGTATACCAAAGCCACAGCGGTACATCCGTCTACATCGTAGTCGCCATAGACGAGTATACGCTCCTTGCGTCCCATAGCATCGTTTAGGCGGTCGACGGCAATGTCCATGTCCTTCATCAGAAATGGATTTATAAGATCTGCCAATTGTGGTCGGAAGAATCTCTTTGCCGCACTTTCCGTTGTTATGCCTCTTTCCACGAGCAGCTGTGTGAGTATAGGGTTCATGCCAATCTTCTCGGCAAGTTCGCCTGCAGTGCGCTTCTGCTCTTCAGTAGGAGGGTTATAATTCCATTTAAAGTGCATTTATATATAGTTTTGTTTTCTTCGGTTTAGGTTGTTGTAATGCATAATATTACAACAGGCAGAAAATGCCGTGCCAAAGTTACTAAATTATTTTGGAACATAGGCTATGTATCTCCGTTTTTTTACGCTCGTAGATAAAGCCTACAACGACTTTTCATCATATTCATCACGATACAATAAAAAAGGCAGAACTCTCAGTATTTTTGAGGGTTCTGCCTTTAGCATTATGCTATAATGATGATAAACTTGTTATCTGAGTGTTATCTCGCAGTTGTCCAAAGAGTCAACGATGGCGAGCGACTCGCAACGTATTCCTTGCTCTTCGATGAGCTTACGACCATTCTGGAACGACTTCTCAATGATAAATCCCATACCTTCAAGGTGTGCACCAGCCTGCTTGCAGAGGTCGATGATGCCGAGGGCTGCATTGCCGTAGGCGAGGAAGTCGTCGATAAACAACACCTTGTCGTTGGGAGTGAGATAATCCTTTGAAATTACTACTGTATACTCGCGCTTCTTGGTAAACGAGGTTACTGTTGTCGACAGCATATTGTCCATTGTAGATGGCTTCTTCTTCTTTGCGAATACCACAGGCAAGTCGAGCAAGAAGCCCATCATGATGGCTGGAGCAATACCTGAGGCTTCGATAGTAAGAATCTTATTGATATCGGTGCCAGCATAGCGGCGTATCAGCTCAACAGCACATTGCTTCATAAGATTTGGGTCCATCTGATGGTTGATGAACTTGTCAACTTTCAATATGCCACCCGGATAGCATTTTCCATCTTTAAGAATACGTTCTTTTAGTATTTTCATATTGGTATGATTGTAATATGAAGGTTCGTGTAGTTATAATATGAAGGGAAGGTATGATTTCTCATATCTTCCCTTTATATGTTTTATTTTCGTAATTCTTAGATACCCATCTTCTTGCGGATATCCTTAGGAATAGCGTTCTTGTTTACCATGTAGTCCATGGTGTTGGCAGCGATAAAGTTCTTGGTCATATACCAAATTCCCTTGTAGTCGCCAGTCTCACCCCATGAGTTCTTTACCATGTAGTATTCCTTGCCATTCTGGTCCTTAGCGATACCAAAGATAAGCATGCCATGGTCGTCTGTGAGCTCCCAGTTGTCGAAACGCTCCTGGCGCATCTCCTGTGTAGGAACAATCTCAGGAACTGTGCAGCCGAGAGAATCGAGCATGTTGGTCTTCTGAGTTCTGGTCAACTTGAGCCAACGAGCCATGTCAGAACCTGCGAGGCTCTGAGCCTTCTTGGTGTCTACAGCATAAGCAAGACCTGTGCGTGTGAAGCCTTCCTCAGAAACGTCGCCACCCCATGCAATGCAATAGCCTTTCTCCAATGCGTTGTCGATGATGCGCATCATGTCTTCCATAGGAACGTTCCATGACAATGGCAAACGCCAGTTGTCCTGTACCTCAACAGCAAACTGTGTCCAGAATGGGTGGTGAGTATAGCTGGTGATACTAACATAGTCGTCGAAGTTCAAACCGAGGCTTGCTGCAAATGTCTTAGGAGTATAAGTCTTGCCCTCATATTTGAAAGACTCTGGGCACTCGCCAAGGTAAGCATCCAAGACACCCTGGAAACCAACCTTCCACTGCTTAGAAATCTTAGAAGCGCTGCTCTTAGCAACAGCTGCTACGTAAGGCTCCAAGATGCTGAAGAATTCGTTGAAGTTGTTAAGAGAGTCGCCATACAAGCTACCTGGGAAAGGCATAGCATTCTCTGGGCAGATACCATAGTGCTGGAGGCAGTACAATGGGTCGTAAGCACTACCGCCCTGTGAAAACTGGCAATCGCCATGCAAGCGAACAACCTGGATAGCACGATCCATGTATGTCTTGTTAGCAACAAACGACTCGCAGAGGTCGTATGTCTTGCCTGTCTTCTTTAAAATCTCAGCCTCGAAGTAGCTAAGGGTAGAGTAGTCCCAGCATGTGCCCGAACGATTCTGGTCCTTGATACTTGTGATTTTGTTCTCCTTGATAGTGGTGAACACAGGCTTGTTCTTGTTTACGCTGTCTTTCTTTTCTTCAGCGAAAGCTCCAGTTGTCATCAGAACAACGAGAGCTAAAGTAATTAGTCTTTTCATTGTAAGTTGATTATAATTATTGTGTTATTTATTGTTTGCCATAAACTCTTCTACATCCTTTGGATGATATGGTATGCGGTCTTTGCCCAAGAATCGGCAGCCATCCTTTGTGATGAGCAAGTCGTCTTCGATACGAATGCCGCCAAAGTCTTTGTATGTCTCCAGCATATCGTAGTTGATGAAGTCTTTGTGCAATCCCTTGCTACGCCAATCGTCGATAAGGGCAGGAATGAAGTAAATACCAGGTTCATCTGTCACCACGAAGCCTTCTTCCAAACGGCGTCCCATGCGCAGACAGTTGGTACCAAACTGTTCAAGATTAGGTCTGGTTTCCTCGTCGAAGCCTACATTAATCTGATCGAAGTTCTCCATATCGTGAACATCCATACCCATCATATGGCCCAAGCCGTGGCAAAGGAACATTGCGTGTGCACCTGCAGCTACAGCCTCGTCGGTATCTCCCTTCATCAGTCCCAACTCCTTAAGTCTGTCGGTCATCAGTCGGCATACACCGAAGTGTACATCCCAGTATTTCACACCTGGACGTGCTGCCTTTAGGGCATAGTCGTGGCATTCTTCCACGATAGAATATATTTCCAACTGGCGCTGTGTGAATTTGCCATTCACAGGCATTGTACGGGTGTTGTCAGAGCAATAGTTGTTGATAGTCTCTGCACCTGCATCCACCAACAGCAGTCTGCCATCCTCGAGAGAATTCATCGATGGAGCACCATGCATAATCTCGCCATGCTGCGAAAGTATGGTAGCAAAGCTTTCCATAGCGCCATAGCCATGAGCAATACCCTTCAGATATCCAGCTATATTCTGCTCTATAGCTCCTGGCTTACACATGCGCATAGCTGTAGTATGCATCTTATAGCCTATCACAGCAGCACGCTCCAACTCCTCAATCTCCTGAGGCTCTTTAGCTGAGCGCATTTTCACAACAGCCTTTATCAAATCCATTGATGCGCTCTCTTTCTGCTGATTAGGGTGAATTCCCAAGAGGTCAAAAACCTGCAGTTTGATGTCGAAGCGATAAGGAGGCAAGAAATGTATCTTGCGCTTTTGTCTCAAAGCATCGTTACAGATTGTTTTAAGAGTCTTCATTGGAGCAGTATTGGCAACGCCTACCTGCTGTGCCATGTCGTGAACGCTGTCTACCGAACCATACCATACGATATCTTCTACCGAGATGTCGTCGCCAATGAGGGTCTCCATATCATTGTCGATATCAATGATGCCAACAAGTCCGTCTCTCTTCTGTCCGAAATAATAAAGGAATGATGAATCCTGACGGAATGGACTATACGCATTGTTAGGATAGTTGGCAGGAGAATCGTTATTGCCAAATAGTATAATGATACCGCTCTTTACAAGCTTCTTAAGCTCTGCGCGACGGCTTACGTAGGTCTCTTTACTAAACATATTCATTAATTTAATATTAATTTCTTGCAAAGTTACACAATTTCTGCAAATTAATGCTAACTTTGCATAGATTTTGGATATTATTAATATCAAATTTGAATTTATAGATGATAAGGAATACAGGATTAGTGTTAGAAGGAGGTGGAATGCGTGGCGTTTTTACTAGCGGAGTGCTCGATGCTTTTATGAAAAATGGTCTCGATTTCGAGTATATCGTGGCTGTATCGGCAGGAGCATGCAATGGCTTGTCGTATGTTAGCCATCAGCCTCGTCGTGCACGATTGTCGAATATTGATATGCTTGTGAAATATGACTATCTAAGCATAAAACATCTCTTTACAGCAGGTTGTCTTCTTGATAGCGATTTGCTATACAATAAGTTTCCAAACGAGATAATTCCTTATGACTATGATGCTTATTTCTCTAATCCTTCAACCTTCGAAATGGTAGTTACCAACTGCGCTACAGGCTATGCAGAATATCTCACCGAGAAGTCGGGCAACCGCCAGCGATTACTCGATATCTGCCATGCAAGTAGTAGTCTGCCTTATGTCTGCAAGGTTATTGATGTGGATGGCACTCCTTATCTTGATGGAGGTATCGTAGATAGCATTCCCATCATGCGTGCTATTTCTACTGGTCATAAGCGCAATGTGGTTATAGCCACTCGTAACCGTGGCTATCGCAACACAGGCAAAGATCGCAAGATTCCTAATTTCATATATCGCAAATATCCTCGTCTTCGTGTGGCTCTTGCCCATCGTATAGAAGCCTACAATAAGCAACTTGAAATGCTTGAACGCTTGGAAGATAGTGGCGATGTAATCTGCATACGCCCAATAAAACCTATGGAAGTGGGGCGTATAGAAAAAGACGCCACCAAGCTCGAAGCTCTCTATGAAGAAGGCTTCAAACTTGGTGACGAGTTTTGCAAGAAGGGATTGCTATAGAAATTATTACTATAATTCCTAATAGTTCTATATCCCTTATATACTTATATATTAGCTATTTATACCTTAAGTACTTATAAGGAGTCGTTGATGCGGCTCCTTTTTTTGTTATTTACTTTAATAAGTCAGGGCGTAGCGCTTTGGTACGCTCCATAGCCTGGTCAAACTCCCATTGTTTAATCTTTGCCTCGTTGCCACTAAGCAGAATCTCAGGTACCTTCCATCCCTTATAGTCGGCAGGGCGAGTATAGATAGGTGCTGATAGCATATCGTCTTGGAAGCAGTCGGAGAGGGCACTCTGCTCGTCGCCGATAACTCCAGGAATCACTCTTACTATGGCGTCTGCCATGACAGCGGCAGCAAGTTCGCCACCAGTAAGCACAAAGTCGCCAATAGATATTTCGCGAGTAATAAGATGCTCTCTGATACGATGGTCGATGCCTTTGTAGTGGCCACAAAGTATTATGAGGTTACCCTTCATAGAAAGGTCATTGGCTACATGCTGATTAAATTGCTCACCATCAGGCGAAGTGAATATCACCTCATCGTAATCGCGCTCAGCCTTCAAGGCTGAGATACAGCGGTCGATAGGCTCACATTGCATCACCATGCCAGCAAAGCCACCATATGGATAGTCGTCTACACGCTTCCATTTGTCGAGAGTGTAGTCGCGAAGGTTGTGGAGATGAATTTCGGCAAGTCCTTTCTTCTGAGCTCTTGCCAATATCGACTCGTTGAAGAAGCCCTCAAGCATTTCGGGCAACACGGTTATAATATCTATTCTCATATCGTATTTTTATTCTTTGTATTTTGCAATGAAATCGTCTTCCGACAGTATCTGTATGCCCAATTCTTGAGCCTTCTTGTTTTTACCAGATGTAGACGTGACATCGTTGTTGATGAGGAATGATGTCGACTTGCTCACACTTCCTGTCACCTTTCCGCCTTGGTTTTCGATATATGCCTTTAGCTCATTGCGGTTTTTGAAATGATGCACATCGCCCGTAACCACAAAGGTTAGTCCTGCGCAGCGTGTGCCCACTTCGGCTTGGCTGTCAGCTTCGGCTATTGTCACCTTATCGAGCAGTCGTTGAAGCATGCCATAGTTGTCGTCGTTCTTCATCCATTTCACTACCGAAGCCGACTTCTCTGGTCCTATTCCAGGAATGTGGGCAAAATAGTCGTCAGCCTCGCTGCGAGCTTTCTCTATAAGTTCAGCTATAGGATATTGAGCAAGCAGGCGTTTGCATACATCGCCACCACATAGTGGGATGTTTAGAGCATAGAGCAATCGGCGTGCATCTACAATGCGAGCTTTATCTACGGAGTTTAGAATATTGTTGGTACTTTTCTGTCCAAATCCTTCGAGCGTAGATAATTCCAAAGCGTGTAACTCAAGGTCGTAGAAGTCGGCATATTCGCTTATCCATCCCATGTTTACAAATCGTGCTATGGTCTGCTCCGAGATGCCATCAATGTTCATACCATCTTTCGACACAAAGCGAGCAAACTTTTTCAGTCTCTTGGCTGGACATTCCATGTTTGTACAATGCAATGTCAGCGTACCGCTCGAAGCGCTCGTCACCACTTCTGTAGGTTTACCGCATACAGGGCATCGGTCTGGAATTTCAAGGTCGCCAACCTTGCGCTCCACCTTTATCACCTTTGGTATTATTTTGTTGGCTTTGATTACAGAAATCTCTGTACCTTTGTCGCCTATACCCAATCGTTGGCATTCGCTGATGTTGCATAGTGAAGCACGCTTCACGGTGGTGCCTTCCAATTCTACAGGATTGAATACAGCCACAGGTGATATTGTAGATGCAGCACACGACCATTCTATATGATCCAACTTTGTAACCACACTTTCGTCTTGCCACTTAAAGGCGTAGCCTGCTCTTGTGGCATGATGTCCTGTCACAGAGCCTGTTGCTGCATATGCGGTATCGTCGTATGCTATCACCAGTCCGTCTACAGGGTATGGGCATGTGCCGTTTGTCACCTTCTGTGTCCAACGGTCTATGCAAGTCTCAATATTAGATAATGTAGGGTCTGGAATCTTTTCACGCTCTACGGTATCAAAACCTTGATTTGCCAAGAATGCCATACGTTCTCCCCACGACAATATCTCATCATCGGCATAAACGAGGGTGAATGGAATCCAATGTATGTGGCGTTGTTTCACCTCGTCAACATCCTTTAATGTTAGTGAGCCAGAAGCAAGGTTGCGAGGGTTGGCATAGTCTTCATCTTGCTCCATCAAGAATTGTTCAAAATCCTTGTAAGAGATAACGGCTTCGCCACGAATCACCAAATGGCCTTTATATGCTATGGTAGGCAATATACCATCGATGGCAGGAGCCAATCGGGTGATGTTGGTACCGATATGTCCGTTGCCGCGTGTCACAACTTTTGTTAGTCGTCCGTTGTCGTATGTCACAACTAAAGTCAAACCATCCAATTTCCACGACAGCCATATCTCTCTGCCTTCAGCCCATTTTGCCAAATCTTGTGGCTGTTTGGTCTTGGCAAGACTCAATGCAGCAAACTCATGCTCCTCCTTCAGTCCAGACATATCATCTTCCGAAACCTTGGCGGTAGGAGAATCCGGCAATACTATGCCTGTGATATCCTCAAGGGCTTTCAGTTCATCAAATGCCGCATCCCATTCGTAGTCGGTCATTAGTTCGCCTTGTCCGTTGTAGTAGGCTTCAGAGGCTTTATTCAAAGTCTCTATGAGTTGCCTCATTCTTGTGGTATTATGTTCTGTCATGTTTTGGCTATTATTATTGGTTCGACAAGTGTCGACTTTTGTGTTCAATAAGGGGTCAACCTTATTAGATTGCAAAATTACGAAAAAAAACATAGAATGCTTACCCTAACTCGGAATTAATTGATACCTTTGTGAAAAATTATGGAAAAATGAATGTAATCGTATCTTCAGAGATAACCTCCGTATGCCCAACCTTCGTTGGAGCATGCCTCGATGCTAAGGTAGAAAACTCACAATATTCAGCTCTGTTGTGGGAAGAGATAGAGCAGCTTGGCGCTGACTTTCGTGCTAAGCTATCTGTAGACACCCTTAAGGATGTCAGCGCCATTGCCGCCACTCGCAAAGTGTATAAGGCTTGTGGCAAAGACCCGTCGCGCTATCGTCCTGCAGCCGAGGCTTTGGTGCGCCGACTATTGCAGGGCAAAGAGCTATATCAGCGCGACACTCTCGTCGACCTTATCAACCTTGCTTCCATGAAATATGGATATAGCATAGGTGGTTTTGATGCCGACACCTTTTGTGGCGACACGCTGACTCTCGGCATAGGCAAGAAGGATGAACCATACGAGGGTATCGGACGAGGTATGATAAACATAGAAGGACTACCTGTGTATCGTGATGCTAAGGGTGGGGTAGGCACGCCTACCAGCGACAACGAACGCACCAAGATGCACCTTGATACCACCCATCTTGTGGTTTTGATAAATGGTTATGATGGTTGCGAACAGGGAGTAGTACAAACAGCAGAGTACATTCAGCAACTGTTGCGCAAATATTGCAACTCTGATGGTGGCGAGTATACTGTTTATAGGTAAAAAGGTAAAAAAGTAAAAAGGTAAAAATGTAAAAATGTAAAAAGGTAAAAAGCTCTTTTTCCTTTTTTAGTCCTTGTCCGAAGTCGTTTCTACGACTTCGTCCCTCTTAAATTTTAACAACTAAATAAAAACAATAATGGCAATAGTAATAGGCATAGACGTAGGCATAAGCACTACCAAGATAGTAGGTATCAACGAGGAAGGAAAGGTGATATCGCCAATCAGAATCAAAGCTACCGACCCAGTGACATCGCTTTATGGAGCTTTTGGTAAATATCTATACGACAACAATATTGCACTTACTGATGTTGAGCACGTAATGATAACAGGTGTTGGTGCTGCATATATCGAAACGCCTGTTTATGGTCTACCAACGGATAAGGCTGAGGAGTTTACTGCCGATGGCTTGGGTGCAAGGTATGAAACCAACCTCGACAGAATGATTGTGGTGAGTATGGGTACTGGTACATCGCTGGTGAAATGCGAAGGTGACGACATCCGTCATATCGGAGGTGTAGGAGTTGGCGGAGGTACTCTTATGGGACTCTCGCGTATTATGCTACAAACAGATGATATAAAGCAGGTTGTGGCATTAGCAGAACAAGGCGACATTTCGAATATTGATGTGCAGATAGGTGATATCAGTCCGCGTCCACTCCCAGGACTTCCAAAGGAAGCCACAGCTTCGCTCTTTGGTAATGCCAAGAGTAATGCATCGCGCGAGGATATCGCCTTAGGCATCCTCACGACCGTATTGCAGACCATAGGTTCAAGTTGTATCTTGGCTTCGCTCGAGTCGGGCATCAAGGAGTATGTGCTCATTGGCAATCTCACGCTTTTGCCTCAATGCCGACAAATTTTTCCTGCCATGGAAAAACTCTATGGTGTAAAGTTCATCATACCAAAATATAGCGAGTTTTGCACAGCTATTGGAGCGGCATTAGATTATATCAAATAACTTATGAAACAACTATTCATTCTTGCTCTTGCTGCTATGCCTTTATCTGCTATGTCGCAGGGCACAGCGCAAGACTACAAACGTGCCTACTCTCTCTATGAGAAGTTTAAGGCAGACAATGTGTTACACTCTGTAAGTAATGTGGCATGGAAAGATTCTTCTACTATGCTGGGCTACAATATCCAGACTGCCGATGGCAGACGCTGGATAACCTATGATGCAGCCAAGGGAGAGAAGAAGGAGTATTCAAAGGTTGAGGACTACAACCATGCTATGGGTATAAAACCTCGTCAACCACAGAAACCACGATTTGGTCGCCAACATCAGCGCCATTGGATGGAGGTGGATGAAGAAAACGTGGCACGTCCAGTTATTTCGCCCGATGGAAAATGGGAGGCATACATAGAGGAATATAATGTGGTGGTTCATGAGGTTGGCAAACCTTATAGTGTGAAGCGTCGCCTTACTCAGGATGGTACCATCGGACTGTATTATAGCAACCAAATACAATGGTCGCCAGATGGAACAAAGCTCTTTGTTTGTAAGCGTAAGCCTGTAGAAAAAAGATATGTCTACTATGTAGAGTCGTCGCCTGCAGACCAAGAGCAACCTCTGCTCCACAAACAGGAGTATGCAAAGCCTGGCGATGAGTTGCCACAACATTATCCTACTATCATTGATGTGGCTACAGGCAATAGGGTGGAAGCTGACCGCAATGCTATCGACAATCAATACGACTTGAACTGGTTTCAATGGACTCCAGACTCTCGTGCCGTAACCATGGAATACAACAAGCGCAGCCATAAGCTATACCAGATGTTGGCTATGTCGGCAGAAACAGGTGAGCTAAAGGTTGTGGTAGAGGAAAAGTCGGATAAGTTTGTTAACTATAGTAGACTATGGCGTCAGTTTGTAAACAACGGCAAACAGCTGTTGTGGACTTCCGAGCGCGACAATTGGAATCATCTATATATCGTTGACCTCGGTACCGATAATGCAAATAAGAAAGGTAATAAGAAAGGCAAGCATGCTACTGCAACTATTCGCCAGATTACTAAGGGTGAATGGTGTGTGCGTGGTATACAATATGTAGATGAGGCTAATGCCACAATATATTTCTCAGCCTCAGGTATGAATAAAGATGAAGATCCTTATCTTATACATTATTATAAGGTTGGCTTTGATGGTAAAAACCTCACTTGCTTAACTCCTGCCAAGGGCAACCATAGCGTAAAATATAGTTTTGACCACAAATATCTTGTAGATACATATTCTATGGTCGATAAGGCACCTGTAACCGAACTCCGTTCGGCTTACGATGGCTCTTTAGTATCTACTCTCGAAACGGCAGACATCTCAAAACTAATGGCTAATGGATGGCAAGCGCCAGAGGTGTTTACTGCAAAGGGACGTGATGGCAAGACCGATATGTGGGGTATCATTCAGCGCCCAACTAATTTCGACCCTTCGCGCTCTTATCCTGTTATAGAGTATATCTATGCAGGTCCTGGCGATGCCTATACTCCTAAGAGTTTCATCTCGTACAATTGGAATACAACAGCTCTTGCCGAACTTGGCTTCATCGTCGTACAGCTCGACGCTATGGGAACATCATGGCGCGGCAAGAAGTTTGAGGAGGTGTGCTATAAGAATCTTAAAGATGCTGGTTTCCCCGACCGTGAACTTTGGATAAAGGCTGCAGCCGAGAAATATCCATATATGGACTCTACTCGTGTTGGTATTTTTGGTGCAAGTGCAGGCGGACAAGAGAGTACCACAGCCGTGTTGTTACATGGTGATTTCTATAAGGCTGCCTATAGCTCGTGTGGTTGTCACGACAACCGTATGGATAAAATCTGGTGGAACGAGCAATGGATGGGATGGCCTGTAGATTCAAGCTATGTGGAATGCTCGAATGTATATAATGCTCCGAAATTGCAGCGTCCGTTGATGCTCGTTGTTGGCGAATTAGACGATAATGTAGATCCTGCATCTACCATGCAAGTGGCAAATGCACTAATTAAGGCTAACAAGGATTTTGAACTTGTGGTGCTTCCAGGAGTTCATCATACAATGGGCGAACGATTTGGTGAACACAAACGTTTCGACTTCTTTGTGAAGAATCTGCTTGGAGTAATGCCTCCGAAGTGGTAACAATAGTTTTATCACAAAGTTAATTCTAATCCATCATATGCAAGGCTTACATCTTTTGGTAGTCTATCGGCTGACAAACGATGTAAGCCTAATTTGTGTGTAAGATGTGTGAGATAAGTCTGTTTAGCGCCAGTAGCTCGTGCTATTTCTATAGCCTCCGATACCAAAATGTGCGAGTGGTGAGGCTTTTCCCATCTTAGGGCGCTAATAATTAGAGTTTCCACTCCACGAAGCATATCAAGGTTTTGTGGTGTGATAGACTTAATATCCGTTACATATGCAACATCATCGAAGCGGAAAGCGAGGATAGGCAACTTGTCGTGCATGACCTCAATAGGAAGAATATTGATGTCGCCAATGCTGAAAGGTTTTCCTGCCTCAATGGTGTTAAGTTTCAGCTTTGGCACACCAGGATATAAATCTTCGGTGAAACAATAAGGCAACATCTGCTTTATGCCCTTCACCGCCTGTCGGTTGCCATACAATGGTATGTCGCCGAAGATGCAATATGGTCGCAAGTCGTCGGTACCGCCCACATGGTCGTAGTGGGAGTGGGTCACCAATACACCGTCAATCTTTCGAAACTCCTTGTTCATGAGTTGTTGGCGGATATCTGGTCCGCAGTCTATCAGCACTCTTGTAGATTCTGTTTCTATCATCGCTGCCGTGCGTAGTCTGCTGTCGTGAGGGTCGTTGCTTGTGCATACCTCGCACCTACAACCTAATACAGGCACACCATTTGATGTGCCTGTACCTAAGAAAGTTAACTTGCGATATTTCGACATATATATTCCTTTATATTATATTTACTTCCGGATGCAGTTCGATGCCGAAAGTGCGTTTAACGTCATCCTGTATAGTTTTCATCAAGTGGGTGATGTCAGCACCTGTAGCGCCACCTCTATTTACTAATACCAATGCCTGTTTTGCATGCACACCAGCCTTGCCAAGTGTTTTGCCCTTCCATCCGCATTGGTCTATCATCCATCCGGCAGGTATCTTATACGCCACTTCGCCATTTGTATCTTCTACCACATAGTGTGGCATCTTGTCGTAGCGAGCTGCCAATTCTTGGTATTTTTCTTTATCCACAATAGGGTTCATAAAGAAGCTACCTGCATTTCCCTCAACCTTAGGGTCGGGTAGTTTCTCGTTGCGTATTTCGATGATGGTGTCTCTAAGCTGTTGAGCTGTAGGCATAACTATTCCTTTCTTCTCAAGCTCTGTGCGTATGTTTCCGTAGTCGAGATGAGGAGTAAAGGTAGAACTCAGACGATAGGTAACATGAGTAATCAGATATTTATTCTTCCACTCATGCTTAAATATGCTTTGGCGATAAGCGTAGTTGCAGTCAGCTGCAGAGATAGTAACCACCTTGCCTGTAGCAATTTCTACAGCTTCGATACTTTCAATCACATCCTTGGCTTCGGCTCCATAGGCTCCGATGTTTTGTACCGCACTTGCTCCCACTTCGCCAGGTATCAGCGAAAGGTTTTCCATGCCGTAGAGTCCTTTGCTTGTAGCAAATGCTACAACATCGTCAAACACCAGTCCAGCCCAACATCTTATGCTCACACCATCGTTTAATATTTCGATGCCATCGGCAACATTCTGCATAGTGGCAGGTGTCACCACAATCCCCTGATAATCCTTTGTCAGTAGCAAATTGCTACCGCCACCTATTATCAGATATTCATTAGCACCACGTAGCACTTCTGCCACCGTCTTTGCCTCTTCGTTAGAAGCATATTCTATGAATCTTTCGCACTTAGCATCTATGCCGAAAGTATTGTGCTCAAGAAGCGAGTAGTTATTGATGTCGCGCATATTGTTAGCAAGAGAATTCTGTTAATAACCATTTACCCGAACGTCTGCGGAATACCATTTCTATTTCTAAACCATTGGCAATGCCGCGCACCATAAACACCTTACGTGTAGATTCAGAATACTTCTGTCCGTAGATGATGTTGTATAGTGTGCCTGTAGGAATAAGTCCTGGTTTGAAGTCTGGCCATTGCTCAGGCATCATATTGCCTGTGATGCTCGAGAAGTCGTCATCAGGATCAGGTGTGGTGAATTTCACTTCCTCAGCCATGCTGTTTATCTGGAATAACGAGTCTCGCGAGAACTTCTCGTAGAATTTCAAGAAGCTTGCATTCATGTTTTGGAATATAGGCTTATATTCTATAGCAGTAAGCATCCACTCACCATTCTTACGGTCGAAAACAAACTGCTGCACAGTCTTTATCTTAAAGAATATCTTTTCTACCACCACGTGTGATATCGTAGTGTCCTTCACCAATTTTATCTGTGCCTTATTGTCAAAGATAAGAGTGTAATAGCCCTGTCGCATGAAGAAATGTTCCATCTTCCATTTGCCTTTCTCTATCTCCTTCGTCAGTTTGCCATTCTTGTATACTGGCAATGGGAAGCAGATTCGCTTCATCTGCAATTTCTTGTTGGCTGCAAAATTGAAAATAAAATCGTCAAACAGCTCATCGGCAGCCTTAGGCATTGGCGTCTCTGCAATAATCTCGTCGGTAGAGTCGGCGGCAGTAGTGTCTACGAGGGTAGAGTCAGAAGCCATAGAGTCAGCCCCGTCCACCTTCTTGTCGTTGCAACTGCTGTTAGTGACACATAGTGAGCAAGCAACGATAAATGCCATAATGAAAAATAAACCTTTCTTCATCGTAAATCTGTGTATTAAAAAACGTGCGCAAAAGTACATATAAAAATTGATATAACAACAAAAAATCGTGAATGTTTTGTTTTTTGCCATAACATCCTTTCATTTTCTCATTTTTATTATTACCTTTGCACAAATTATTTTAAAGAATACTTATACAGTCACCATAAAGACATGTTATTAGAAAAGATAGAATCACTCCTTAAGGAGGTTAACGAACTGCATGCTACCAACGCAGAAGAGTTGGAGCAGCTTAGATTAAAGTATCTTAGCAAGAAGGGCGCAATCAGCCTGTTGATGAACGATTTCCGCTCTGTTCCTGCTGAGCAGAAGAAGGAAGTTGGTATGAAAATCAACGAGCTTAAGCAGGCTTCCACCGAGAAGATTAATGCTCTTCGTGAGCAGTTTGAAGAGGCTGAGGCTTCATCAGACGATATCGACCTTACACGTAGCGCATATCCAGTAGCTCTTGGTACACGTCATCCATTGACAATCGTTCAGAACGAGATTATCGACATCTTCCAGCGTATGGGATTCACCCTTACTTCTGGACCGGAAATCGACGACGATAAGCATATCTTTACAATGCTCAACTTTGCCGCCGACCATCCTGCTCGTGATATGCAAGACACATTCTTCATTGAGCAAAACCAGGTGAATGACGTAACAAAGAATGTGCTTCTGCGTAGCCACACTTCTGGCGACCAGACACACTATATGGAAACCCACGAGGCTCCAATCCGCATCATCTGCCCAGGACGAGTATATCGCAACGAAGCTATCAGCGCTCGTGCTCATTGCTTCTTCCATCAGGTAGAGGGATTGTATGTAGACAAGAATGTTAGCTTCACCGACCTCAAGCAGGTGCTCCTTACCTTTGCTCGCGAAATGTTTGGCGAAGATACCAAGATTCGTTTGCGTCCAAGCTATTTCCCATTCACAGAGCCAAGTGCCGAAATGGATATCTCGTGCCACATCTGTGGTGGTAAGGGCTGCGGTTTCTGTAAGCATACCGGTTGGGTAGAAATCCTTGGTTGTGGTATGGTAGACCCTAACGTCCTCGAGGCTTGTGGCATTGATAGCAAGGTATATACAGGCTATGCCTTTGGTATGGGCTTGGAGCGTATCACAAACCTTAAGTATCGCGTAAGCGACCTCCGTATGTTCTCAGAAAACGATACTCGCTTCCTCAAGGAGTTCGAGTCTGCTTTCTAAACTTTAGTATATACATTAATTATATATATAGTATATCCGCAATGTCTATCTTGTGATAGACGTTGCGGATATTTTTTGTTTGTAGTAGTTTCTGATATTCTTCATCGGTATAAAGCTGTCCCCCTATATTTATCGAATAAGCCATATTGTCTTTTAGGATAGTTTATTAGAGTAAAAGGTGTTGTTTTGATATAATTTTTAAAATAAAGTTAGCAAAAGTTGTTGTAATTGAAAATTTATGTATATATTTGCAAAATAAATGCCGATTTAGTATTTATAGTGTTATGCAATAGTAATTGACTGCATTAAAGGAATAGATAATCATTATTTTAATTATTAATAAAACAACAACAGTATGAGGAAAATTAACTTCAAAATGGCTATGTTTTTTGTTGCGCTATTTATTAGTGGAGTAGCTGTAGCTCAAAACAATGACGTTGAGACAAACAAGACAAGTACTATCCCTACACTTACGGTGGTTGAGGAAGACTTTTCAAAGTGGACTGCTGGTAGCTTCGATGAGCCTGATAGAACAGAATTGGGCGGTAAGGATAAAGGCTACAAGATTCCTGATGAGCTGATGGCTCAGAAAGGATGGGTGGGAGCATCTGTATTCCAAGCGGGTGGCGCTTGTGCTTTGATGATGTATGATAGCCCAGATCATGGCAAACTGACAGGTGGATATATCGACACACCAGAGATGGAATTGTATGGTACCGTGGTGCTTACACTTCGTGCACGTCGTATGCATGCTGGTAGTGGCGCTAATATGCGTATTGCACTTTGCGACAACTATGATGGTCCACAGGATGATAGAATCTTTAATCTTACTGACGATTGGGCAGAGTATCGTTTTGAAACCAATAAGGCGCTGTTTAGCGCTATCAATATGTTCCAGATTGAGGCTTGGGAAGGTGCTATCTTAATCGATGATGTGAAGGTTACTCGCAAGCGTGATATCATCGAAACACCATATGCTCTTGAGCCAATTAACAACTCTGCAACTTCGTTTACAGCTCGTTGGGAGCCTACAACATCTGCTAAGACTTATGTGGTAAATGTATATCGCAAAGAGATGCCTGCTGGCGAAACATATAAGGGAACAGTTGTAGAAGGCTTCGACAACTTGAAGTTGACTGCCGATGGCAAGATTGATACCGAGGCACCTAACTATCCTGATGGATGGACAATGGATGTATCTACAAAGGGTAAGAAGGATGTATATACCGAAGAAGGATGGTATAACTCTGGCAAGTTGTCTCTATGCTTCGACGAAGAGGGTAACTATGTAGAGTCGCCAGAGATGAAGGCACCACTCACAGGATTCAAGTTCTGGGTGCGACCAAGTTCAATGGAAAATGAAGCTGACTATTTTTATTCAATGTTGGGAATTAGTATTTTCCACCGCAACACAAATAAGTGGGAAACTATTGCCAATATGCCAAACTATTATGTAACGGATCCTAAGGGTCAATTCTATTCGTTTACTCCAGAGCAGTTGGGTGATGACGCAGTAAAGGTGAAGATAGAGATGGTACAGAAGAATGCAATTTCGTTCGCTGTCGATGATATTACATTGGATTATTGCACCCAGCGTGTGCCTGTGACTCAGCTTGTTAAGGAGGTTGCTGATACATTCCTTGTGGTTAACGATGTAGATTCAAACTATGAGTATTATTATAATGTAAGTGCACGCGATGGCGAATTGCATTCTCTGCCAAGTGACGATGTTTGGGTGAATGGTGTGGTAGGTCTTAAGGCTGAGGCTTTGCCTGCAACAGACATTACTTCTGATGCATTCACAGCAAATTGGGGTACCAAGGCTACAGCTACAAGCTATAAGCTCAATGTATATAGATATATGTATAGTGCTCCTGAGGATATGCCAAATACCACTTTGCTATACGAGGATTTTAATAATGTAAAGAAGGGTACATTGGAAGCTCCTGAGAACCCTTATTATTACAATTTGAACTATGGTGAGCTTGGCTTGGCAAGCACAGAATGGCAAGGTCAGTTGCCTTTGTATGTAGAGGGCATGGTTGGTGCAAATCTCTATAATGCTTGGATGAAAACTAATGGTTTGGTATCATCGCCAAAAATGTCGCTTACCGCTAATGGTGGTGCTATCGATGTAGACGTTACTGTTTATGGCACTAAAGACGATGTGATATACGTGATGTTGATGAACGATCCTCTTGTTGGTCAGGCTTTGGCTTATAAGGAAATAACCATAGCAGAGACTAATAAGGCTACAAAGCAGACTGTACATTTCGATGCAGCAAAAGATTTTGTTAAGGAGCGTAGCAATGTATATGTGGTATTGATGAGCTCTACAGGCAATATCTTCTTCGTTGACGATATCGCTATTCGTCAGGATATCAAGAAGGGTGACGCTGTGTATGTACCTTATAAGACAGTGATGACAGCCGACGATCATTATACATTTACTGGCTTAGACCAGCGTTTTGGCTATCAGTATGATGTTGTGGCAATAGCTCATAAGTCGTTCACAGACTATAAGTCTGACACTTCTGATTTGGTAACTGTAGCTACAGCAAACGGCATCGAGAATGCAGAAGTTGGCTCAGAAATCAAGGTTGAGAATAAGGCTATTGAAGTTGGAGTTAATGGCGCTGCTAATGTTGTGGTTTACGACATGACAGGTCGTGTGGTTGCTTCAATAGCTAAGGCTACTGGCAATGTGAAGTTTGAACTTCCATCTGCAGTATATATTGTAAAGGTGGGCGATAAGGTTTCTAAGGTGTTGGTGCCATAGGAATATAGCTCATATATAAAAATAGATATAATAAAAAAGCGTCCTAATGGGACGCTTTTTTTATTCCTTTGTACTAGCGAAGAATAAGTAGTCGCTTAGGCGATTGAGGTAGATGAGGATGGCTGAAGGAAGAGGGGTGATAGCGTTTACTTCCCAAAGTCGGCGTTCGCATGTGCGAGTTTTTGTGCGTGCCATATGGAGCACAGCATTTAGCACCGATGAGCCTGGAGTGGCAAAGGAGAAGGAGCTGTCGGAAGCTGACATCTCTTGTTCAAAGAGCTGAGTGTCAAACTCTATATGGGTGGTATCAATTGTTTTGCCTGCTACTGCCGCCATAATGTCTACGAGGTTGTGCTGGATGTCGGCAATCTTTATAGATAGTGGTTTGGGTGCTTGCGCTTTGGCAAGACCGAGAATGGCATTTAGCTCATCGATGGTGCCATTGGTTTCTATTCTTATATCTGTCTTTGAAACTCTTGTGCCGTTGGCAAGTGATGTGGTGCCATCGTCGCCTGTTTTAGTGTATAGCTTAGTCATATGGTTTTATCTTTTTAGTAAGACAACATAGATTATTACCGGAGCTCCTATCAATGGCGTAATAGCATTGAGTGGCAACAGGGTACCGTTAGGAGGTAGAGTGGTGAGGAAGTTACATAGCAAGGCTACTATTGCACCACAAAGGATGGTGGCTGGTAGCAACTGGCGATGGTTCTCGGTGTTGGTGACGAGACGTGCGATATGTGGAACTGCCAAGCCGAGGAATGCTACCGGACCGCAATAGGCTGTAGAGACTGCTGTGAGCAAGCCTGTGACTATGAGAAGCTGATTGCGCACTCTGCGAATGTTTATGCCTAAGTTTTCTGCATAGCGGTCGCCAAGCAAAAGGGTGTTTAATGGTTTAATGAGCATCAGCGATGCCAAGATGCCAACCAAGGAGAGGGTGGTGAATAGTGGAAGTTGTTGCAACGACACATCACCAAAATTGCCCATTCCCCACAACAGATAGTTTCTTACTCCCTCTTCAGATGCAAAATAGTTGAGTAATGTGATGGCGCTCGAAGCTATGTAGCCTATCATAATACCCACGATTAGGAGCATGGTGTTGGATCGCACTATCGACGACAATGCCAAGACTATAGCCGTAACGATGCTTGCACCAACGAATGCTGCCACAACGATGGATAGTTGGAAGCCTAAGGCTGTGGCACTACCACCTAAGAGCAATGTTACCAAGGCTACGGCAAGGCTTGCACCACTTGTGATACCAAAAATGGAAGGACCTGCCAAGGGATTGCGAAAGGCTGTCTGCAAAAGCAATCCTGCAACCGAGAGTGATGCACCACAAAGCATAGCGACAATGGCTTGAGGCAGTCTGCTTTGGAGGATGATAAAGGCAGAGGCATCGTTGGCTTCTGAAGATGAGAATAATATCTCCACAACCTTAGTGGCTGGGATGTCGAGGCTGCCAAAGAATATGTTTAGTGCAAAAAATGGCACTAATGCAAACACGGCAAGCCATAGCTTTAGGAATGGAGATATCTTTTTAGTCTTCACTTTTTTACCTTTTTACCTTTTTACTTTTTTACCTTTTTACTTTTTTACCTTTTTATTTTTTATAATACCTCAGTCCACCGAGTTTAGCTTCAGGGTGTAGCAATTGGATGAACTCACGCAGAAGGTAGTCGGGACGGAAGCATGTTTCTTCGAAATAGAAGGTAGCAGAGGCATTGCATTGGTATATTTCGCCTGTTTGAAAGGCTTTGAGTCCTGCATAGCCATGATATTCAGAGAGCAACTCTTGGCGTGAGAGAGGATGAGGACCATCATATTTGAATGCCCAGATGTCGCTATTGCCAGCTTTCGACAACACTTGCTCGAAAGGCAATGCAAGGCTACCGCTTTGGGTGTCGTTGGCAAAGGCGTAGCCACCATTGGCATCTGCAATGAGTTGCGCTATGGTACTCTTGCCTCCAGGACAATACCATGTAGCGCCAGTTTTACGCTCTGTAAGAATAGAACGTCCTTTTTTCATTTTTATTGCCATCGACTTCAATGAATTATATGTGCTATCTACAACATTGAATAAGCTGTCGGCAGTTTGTTCGCAACCAAATAGCATGCCATATAGCTTCATCCATTCCGCTCTGCCCAATGGCGACTGCTCCATATAGTCGGCAGCCATGACCACAGGTATGTTGAGTTGTTGCAACTTTCCTATGCCGCCACTATTCTCGAAAGGACTCATTATCATCACATCGGGATTGAGAGCTATGATGCGCTCTATGTTGGGTGCCATGCCGTCGCCGCAATCCATTATCGAAGGTAATGTGCCTTTGTAGGTAGGAGAGGTGCGACGCTTGATGTCGGGGATGTTGATATATTTAAGGTCGCAAACTCCAGCCACAGCAGCCTGACAACCAAGATATTCCATTAGCTGACAATGCAGGGTGGTGAATATTAGCGCCTTGCGATAAGGCTTGTTGTTGTCAATGCGGAGAGTTTGCAGAGTTTTGCCTTTATGCCAAGGGTCGGCAATGGTGACATCAGTATGGTCTGAGTATCTGACCATGGTGAGCAAGGTGGAATATTTCAGACGTATGGTGTCGCCATCAACAGCCACAGGCTTGCTCTGGTTTGAGCAAGCCTGCAGAAGAGAGAATGCCACGAAGGCATATATATATATAATAATGTGTCGCATTAAGATATACTAATGTGATGCGTTATTTCAGAATGAAATATCAAGCTCTTATTTCTGATAGTAAGAATCGCAAACGATGGTGCCAGGGTTTACACCGCAGTCGTAGGTGCCAAGAAGTATGCCAGCTGAAGTATAGCGGTAGAGCTTGCAGTCTGTGTTATAGCTTGCAGAACCAGGATATTCAGCGCTCTCTACTTGTGCAGTGATGAATACGTCGCCATTTACTGGGTTTACAGCGAGGCTGTAAGGAGAGAAGATGTCAGGATTAGTAAGGAAAGTGGTAGTCTGACCATTCTTGAGGTTGTATACTTTGTATTCTTTATCGCCACCATAAGGAGCATTAATCATATAAAGCTGATCGTTGTAAGCATCGTACGCCATCATAGTAGCGTTGCCGATAGTAGAGAGCTGACCATCTTTGAGCATCTGCACGGTAGCAGGCTTGTCGGCATAGTTGCCCATGCTGAGGATGAAGATTGCACTGCCTGCGTTGATAACATCTACAGGGTTGTCTACAACCTCGATATCCTGATTCTTAGCCAAGGTGCTTGCATTAAGCTCAACAACATTCTTGTTGTAGGTATAGTCAGGGTTGCAAGAGTTACAAACATAGAGCTTGTTGCCAGCAACTGCGATACCTTCGAGGTTTGCACCAACCTTTTCACTCTCGCCAGCGATAGTGCGAGTGGTCATATCAATCTTGTAAACCTTGCCAGTGTATGACGAAACATAGAGGTAGTTAGAGCCACTTTCGTAAGCAAGTTCGCGAGGAGTGTTAATGCTAACAGCTGCATCTGCCTTCTTTGTAGTGGTGTTGACGAACTCTACGCGGTTTTCGTCGGCAACAGCAATACAGAGCACAGAGTCGCCAACGATGAGAGCATCGTTAGGTGTGCCACCCAATGAACGACCGTTTACACTCTCGAAGATGTTGCGAGTCATGCTGTATGTGCCCTTGGCAACATCGTAGCCAAGGAAGTCGAGTGTTCCATTTATTTGGCTATAGTAGCTACCTTCGTTTATTACATAAACTCCATTCTGAACGATGGTTGCAGGTGGAGGACATGTTGGGCAGTCATCGTCGTCGTCACAAGATGTGAACGAAATTGTAGCAGCCATCAAGACTGCGATAGATAAAAGATACTTTTTCATGTTTGTATAAATAATAATTATGTTGTGGTTGTTAATGTCTTTGTGGCTATTTGAAAGCGGCTTCTAAGCTTATTCGCCAGCTTCTGCCTGGCATGGGGTAGTGGGCCACAAGGTCGTATTGCTTGTTGGTGATGTTGAGCATCGAGGCTGTGGCTTTGAAATGAGTCTTGCCGATATTGAAACGGCGACTGATGTTGACGTCCATCTCTGCAAAGCCGGGGATGCCTGTGCCACGACTATGCTCGTTAGTTGTCCAACGTTTAGACATTCCATCAATAGTGGCAGCTATATCAGCCCAAGGATTATGCCAAGCCAGGGTAGTGGCGAAGGTATTGACAGGAGTGTATGCAATCTGGTTGTTGTAGTATGGCGACTGCGGATTGCTTCTGTTTTGTGCCTTCTGCAGAGTGTAGTTGGCTGATAGCAAGAGTGTATGCCGAGTGTTGATGGTCCAAGCGATGTTGCTTGTGGCATCAATGCCGAGAGTGCGCACCTTAGCAAGATTCATCATTCGCCACACGAACATATTAAACGGAATAGCTATTATCTTGTCTTCGACATTTGATATGTAGCCGTCGATGGTGGCTGCGATGCGAATGGAGCCTATTGACGAAGCTATGTGTGTGTCGCTAACCAAACCGATATTCCATTGCGATGAGCGTTCTGGCTTGAGGTCGGTGGAACCTATGTGGTAATAATATAGCTCGTTGAAAGTAGGCATGCGCAATGAACTCTTCCAAAACATTCGCGCCATGAGCTGTCCGTGCGGAAGGATGTTGTACGACAAGCTAACGGAAGGCATAATGCGATTCTCGTGGTTGTGAGATTTGTCGTTATCGTCCCAACAGTTTGTCCATAACACTCGAGCTATTGCCGTTAGGCGGCTATTTGAATATTTTGCCGAGATGGTTTGCCATAAAGAGTTGCGCGATGGCGACTGCCATTGAATCATGGTGGTGTTGAGATTATTGTGGGCGAAGTCGACAGAATAGTCGAACGAAAGATTTCTCCATGGCGCATACAGCATGGCTGCCGAACCATAATATTCTCTTTGCCAATAGCTTTGGCTTGTGTTGCCACCCGAAGGTACGCCAACCCTATACGCAGATTCTGACCACGACACCTTGGCATTAGCCATCAGGGAAAGCGATGAAGAGAGAGTGGAGCGTAGCGACGACTGAACAAAGGCATTGCGCTCACGCAAATGCTCATCGTTGTCTTGAGTATACATGCGCACTATGCCTGGCAATTGCCGATTGTTGTCGTAATAATAAGCTTTGGCAGACAGAATGCTATTGGCGTTAAGGTGCCATCGAGTGCCCAGTTCTATGCGTCCTGCATCCATACGCGAGTTTTTACGATGCTCTTTGGTTATGAGCTTAACGTTTTTGAGCGTGAATGGATAGTTGTTGTCGGAATGCAGATAGCTTGCTGAGAGGTCGAGCATAGCCTTGCCCAAAGGCTGAGCTATCTTGAAGCTCGGACTAACTGTGCCCCATGAGCCAACGCCAAGGCGAGCCATAGCAAAGGCAGAGTCGGGGATTGTCTCTATGTATAATGCTGCTGGCGAAGCTGCATTACGAGCTGGCACAAAGATGTTGTCAGCATCGCCAATGGCAAGTGTCATGCTGCGCGTGTTGTCGGTATCAAATCGCGAAAGATCTATTTCGCCTGTTTGGCAATCGCTGATAGCCATACCATCGTAGACAACTCCTGTATGTCGAGCACCAATACCACGCACCGAAACAGTCTTCATACCTCCAGCACCACCATAGTCGCGAACTGTGATGCCTGACAGGTGCTTCAAAGCTTCTGCCATAGATCCAATGCCGAGAGCTGACATGCGCTCTGCCGACAACTGTTGAACAGGAGTAGAAGATTTGAAACTTGATTTTTTGGCAATAGCCGTTACCTCCACCTCACGAAGCGAGATGGAGTCAGACTGAGCATAGGCATTATCAATGCCCACAACAGCCAAACTTGCTATTATGGTTGCTATCTTCCTCATTCTTCCTCGAGAAACGGAATTGTGTCAAGGCAAAAGGCAGGTATTCTGACTTACGGCACCAACAGAAGCCTTCCCAAACGTGAAAAGCGCTCAGTGACTGTATGTTATCTGTTGGCATAATGCCGCTCACAGCAGCGGGACTGTCCGAGAATTTCGCTCGGTTCCCTATTAATCTCGCAGCGGAGAACCTAATGCGTGGGCAAAGGTACAAAAAAAAAGCTATTTCGGTTGCTTGTTATTGAAAAAAGTGCTAAATTTGCAATCATTGGAATCTACACACCATAATGATATGTATAAACAATAAAGAAAAAATAACAACCTAAACATTAAACCTAAATTATGCAAGAGAAACTGAAAGAAGTCTTATCTGGCGACTTCAACATCAGGAAGTTTGTTTTGTTTGCCGTTACGGCACTCATTACCCTTATTGTATGGAACTTGCCAAGTTCTGCGTTTGGCATTGAGGGGCTGACCATAGTTCAGCAACGCGTTATAGCCATATTTGTGATGGCTGTGCTATTGTGGCTCACTGAGGCTATTCCGGCATGGGCAACGTCGGTGACCATTATCTTTGTGTTGCTGTTCTGCGTTTCCAATTCGTCGTTCAAGTTTTTGCAAGGCGATGGAAGTGAGTATGGACAGTTGCTCGACTCTGTGGGTATCATGGCATGTTTTGCCGACCCTACAATCATCCTGTTCCTTGGTGGTTTCATCCTTGCCATTGCTGCTACGAAAAGTGGATTGGACGTGCTCATGGCAAGAACCTTGATTAAGCCTTTTGGCAACAAGAGCGAAATCGTGTTGTTGGGCTTTATCCTCATCACAGGTGTATTCTCGATGTTTATCTCGAATACTGCTACTGCTGCGATGATGCTCACATTCTTGACCCCTGTGTTCAAGGCATTGCCACCAGAGGGAAAAGGACGTATTGCCCTGACTATGGCTATTCCTATCGGAGCCAACTTTGGCGGTATGGGAACTCCTATTGGTACACCTCCTAACGCCTTCGCCTACAAGGTGTTGAACGACCCTGCAGGCTTGGATATGGGCATTAGCTTTGGACAATGGATGGCTATAATGGTGCCATTGGTAATAGTGATGTTGCTATTGGCATGGTTTATCTTGCTTAAGATGTTCCCATTCAAGCAGAAGACTATCGAACTTACGATAGAAGGAAATGTAAGCCATAATTGGCGTACAGTAGTGGTAGCGATAACCTTTGCTGCAACTATCATCCTTTGGGTGTTCGGTAAGCAGTTTGGTATCAATGCCAACACTACCGCCATGCTTCCTATAGCTGTGTTTGCTTTCACAGGCGTTATCACGGCCAAAGACTTGCAGAATATCGACTGGGCAGTTATCTGGATGGTAGCCGGAGGTTTTGCTCTCGGTATGGCTATGAATGGTACAGGCTTGGCAGAGAATGCTATCAAGAGTATTCCTTTCGGTTCGCTCAACCCAATCATTATCCTTGTGATAAGTGGTTTGGTATGTTTTGCCTTGTCAAACTTCATTTCGAATACCGCTACAGCAGCCTTGCTTATTCCTATTCTCTCGGTAGTTTGTAAGGGTATGGGCGATTCGCTCGACATCATTGGTGGTACTTCTACCGTGCTCATTGGTATTGCTGTTTCTGCAAGCTGCGCTATGTCGTTGCCTATCTCTACACCTCCTAATGCCATCGCTTATTCTACAGGCTTGATTAACCAGAAGGATATGGCTAAGGTCGGTTTGTTGGCTGGTGTATTGTCGCTCATTATAGGCTACGTAGTGCTTATCGTAATTGGAAAGATGCACTTGTTCTAAAGCTAAAAATATCACGACTATTCGCATTGGCTTATGCGAGTAGTCGTGATGGCTTATGCGACTAGTCGTGATGCCTTATGCGATTAGTCGCTCTGACAAACATAAATAAAATTGCGGGCTGATGCGAATATTCGCGTCAGCCCGCAATCGTATAATATTATTTTTCTCTTATTATTTATCTCTTTCCACGCTCCTTGCACCATATATCAGGGCGGTCGGTTATGATGCCGTCTACATCAAGTTGTGGAGCGTCAAGACCTTGTATGGTCCACATCTTTACTTCTTTGCCATGAGCATGGATGTCGTTGATGAGTGAGCGATTCAGACCTTTATAATATACGTTGAACGATGATACATAGTGGTATTTCTTATAGTCGAACTTTACTATACGCATGCCGTCGATGATAAGAGGTAACCATGGCAATTTGCATATCATAAGCTTCTCTATTCTGATGTTATGGTCGAGATTATAAACACGCTCTATAACATCGTCGCTAAACGATTGTACAGTAATCCATTTTTCGGCATTATGAGCCTTAATCTCTTCCAACATCTTGCGCTCAATACCTTTGTAGGCATCCTTGTATGGCAGTTTTATCTCTACCAATAATCCTACGTTGCGTCCCTTTGCTCTTTCTGTAGCAAATAGCTCCAACGTTTGGTTGAAGGTAGGGATATGTTCGTTGGTCAATACTCCCTCTTTGCTCTCTATTCTCAGATGCGAAATCTCCTCGTAGGTCATATCTTCTATCTTGCCTTCACCATTTGTCATTCGGTCTACCGTAGGATCGTGGCTCACCACAACTACGCCATCTTTAGTCAAATGAATGTCAATCTCTATCATGTCGGCACCCGAAGCAATGCCACGCTTGAAGCAAGTTAAAGAGTTTTCGGCTCCTATGCCTGCGCCACCACGATGACCAACGATGGTGCGCTTGGCTATGCGAGCTTTGTCGAAACCATGGGAATAAAGCATAGATGGAAGAAACATACTTCCGATATAGATGGCTATCATAGCAACGATAGCCAATATTGATAATATAATCATACGCATGATAATTGTTTTCTATTAAAACGATAATTCTTGTTTTTTATTTTCCTTGTGAGCTATCTATTTATGATTTGAATAGATGGCGGATTAATATCTTTACCACTTGTTCAAACCATACAAACGAGTTGCGCGACTTCGTTATTGCGTTGATAGCCTCTACTGCGAAGTCGTCGACAGGACGTAGATTTAGCAATGAGAATATCAAGAAGTTGCCAAACTTATGTGTGAGCACATCTTGCAGACTCTCGCCACTCGGATTGTAGTTGAGAATGCTATCTTGATAAGAGTCTACGCCTGGGAATGGCAACGACGATAGTTCACGCTGGATGAAAGCGTTTACTCGTTCTGGACAATAGTTTTTGGCTGTGCCAAGCACGTTGCCTATCAGTTTCACAAGTCCATATTCGTATACTCCCGAGCGTTGTAGTGTCACTTGGTCAAACTGCTTAATCTTCTCCACAGAGTCGAATCGTTGCATGATATATTTCAGCAAGTCGAGTGCCAAATTGTAGTAGCCCATGTCGGTAACAAGCTCTGTGATATTTTCCACAAGGTGTATCAGTAGTTCGCGATCGCTATTGTCGATAGCTTCGTCTATTAGCTGATAAAAGGCAGGCACACATCTTTCGTCGCCTTCGAGTACTCCACATTCACCTGCATATGTGCAATAAACAGCAGAATACCAGCTCATAAGGTTGCGTTTGTATTTGCCTGTAGCATTAGCCTTGCTGCTGCGATGACCGACGAAAAGACCACGCAAGCGGCGAGTCCAATCTACAGCTTCGCGAGTGTATATATCTAAAAGCTCGGCGTTTGGTGTCTTCGACTTCACGGCTATTTGGTATAGAGAATATAGCATCGACATCTGTGTGTAGTCGAACATTCGACTGTTTCTAAACTCCTCGGTAAAGAACACTTTTACTATAGGTTCCACATTTTGCCAATCAGCAACGCCCATAATAATCATTATTCGTTCTATCACGAAGTAGCTCATAGAGTCGCCCGATTTGTATGCCGATAGCAGTTTCTTGCGCATGTTGTGCCATAGTTGTTGTTCTTCGAGTAGCTTACTGAAGTCGGGATCACAGCCTTCTGTAGCTTGCTCCGTCAGCTCTTTCTTTTTTAAGAAATGATATGCAAACTGCATCAGCTTTGCGATGTCGTCAGGATGCCATGATGAGCCTTGATAGTCGATATTCTTGAAAGTATCAGGCTCCCAGCATGTCTGATATTCCATGGCGTTGTTCACATAGTCTGATTGGAATGTCACCTGGCGCTTCATAACTACTTGCAAGAATGGCATGAAAGCTTTGATAAGTAGCAAGTTGCCTGTGAGATATCTGAATATCGACTTCATCTCCGATAGCATGTCCGAGGCTATCTCTTCGTTTTCCTTTATAGGTTTTTCGGTAAGCGTATTGTCAATGATTAGCAGCACGGCAAGTCGGGTGGCTGTTTCAAGATATGTAAAGGTGTTTGTACGAGCCTTTTTTGCCACTATCTTGTATGCTAAATTGCCCTTACGCAGGTTAGCATATATTTGTTTTACTATCTTTACCGTAAGGTTTTCGTGTAGAGGTTCGAAGCCGTTGGTATGTGTGCGTTTAGATAGATAATAGATGTACATACATGCATCGTTGCGCACATCGTAGATGTTGTCTGTGATGAGTTGCCATAGCAACAAGAGAGCATCGTGGGTATAAAGTTTTTCGTTGTAGAAATCGGATAGCAATACTCCGTTGATGAGGCTTACAGAAGCCAATTTCTTTAGTCGCATTATGGGTGCTAACTTTGCTGACAATGCCTTGTGGCGCTCTATCACCATACTGTCGGCAGCATTGCTTTGTATGGCTTGCACTATGGTGTTGAATTCTGTTATGTCTTCGTAGTTGCCGTCGCTACATGAAATGAGCGTTGGTATAAGGTCGAAGAGCTCGTCTTCATAGTTTTCTGATATCAGAGTGTTTATTGTGTCGTTGACGAGCGACATCACTCTGAAGTCATCGCCCCATTTGTATTCTAACTCGATGAGAGTGTTGAAAGATGCTTCTGCCAAGCATGTCATTATCAAGGCGTTGCGCATAGCTCCGAGGAATACCACGTTCATGGCGCAGGTTTCGAAAGCCTTGATAAAGTCTGTAGCCTTTGGACTTTGGATTCTCTTAACGAATGCTCGTCCAAGCACATATTCCAAGAATCGCTCGTAGATGAATTGTACGTATACCTCGCTACCATTTTTACCTTGTCGCTCCACCTCCTTTAGCATAGGGCGTTCGGCTTTGTTGAGTAGTTCGGCATAAGCTATGCTCACTCCATCCTTACGATACATCAGCATGGCAAGCTCATGTAGAGGTGATGTAGGGTCGTTTATGGCTTGACGAATATCGTCGGTAAGCAGGCTGTCTTTAGCCTCTCCATTAAGGTAAGCGTTTAGTAGAGTGTCTGCAAACAACTCGAGTAACTGGCGTTGGCGATTGCCTGCATATGAGTTGGCGATATCTTCGTATAGCTGATTATACAGGGCTATTGTAGTATATTGGTCGGGTGAATCAGAGAGATTTTTTCCAAGGAATATTCCGGAAGTATTCTTCAATGTTAGCGGGTCGCGTAGTCGTAAGGCTATGCGAGGGTCAAGTTCATGGTATGGTGTGTGCATCTGATATAGCTGCTGGTAGATATGATAAGCCTTGGCAGCATCTTTGTCAGAGAATCCCCTTACCTGCAAATCGTCGTTAGTGGTATACATGAATGGTCGCTCCGCTTCGGTAGAAGGCAACACTTGGTTAGTCCATGTATAGTTGCGGCATGTGAAGAGCACCTTGAATCGTGTATACCCTTCGTTGATGAATAGTCGGCATAAAGCTTTGTAAAGCAACAATGGACCTTCTGCGTTATTATCGTCGGTATCGGCATAGCGCATACATTCGTTTAAGGCATCTACCAAGATGTATACGTCTTGATTGTTAGCCTCTGCCATGTTGTGTATATTGTCGACAAGTCGCTTAATGTCTTTACGAATACTAAAGCCAAACATCTGTTTTACAGATATATCGAGGCTACAGAAAGCAAAATCAGACGCTGCAAAAGTGAGCACAGGCTTGTCTGCTTCGATAAGTCTTTCGGTCCAATAAGCCAATTGTGTTGTCTTTCCTTGTCCGGCTTCTCCAATTAGTGGAAATAGAGTCTTGTCGCTGTCGTAGAAAGCTTTTAGTGCTGTTGTTAGATTCTCGCGCTCTACAAAAAGCTCTTGATTATATTTCTTTTCAGCATATACTCTCTTCAAATAGTTGGAAGACGAGGTGTGCATACATTTCTTAATCTCCGACCAGTTTAGGTCTTGAGCAATATCGAACGAGGGCACTATCTGCTGCAGGGCTTTATCTACAGCGGCATTCATGTCGTATGATATCCTTGTAACAGCATTCTCGTTGGCAGCCACATAGCACGTCTGCTCATCTTTCAGAGTGTGGAGCACATATCTGAAATCTTTCTCGTCGCAATAAACCAAAGGATAAAGGTCTATGCTTTGGTTTGATTCCTCAAAATGGATGATATATCGTCCCTGTGCAATATCGTATTTGCATGCTGTCATAGGGCGCAAGGCTTCTATCATAGAACAGATACGAGGCAATAGCAAGTCGCTGATATTATGGTAGATATCCTCTGATAGAGTGGTGGAGTGTCCGCGATATTCATTCCTTATCTGTACTATGCTTGGCATAGATTTTGTGCCAAGCAATATGTTGCGACGCTTTATATATATGTTGGCAGCGAAACTCTTTGAAAGCGGATGCTCGGGCATATGTTTCATCATAGCAGCAAGCATAGGTGTGAGAAGATCGTTGAGCCAGTCGCCAAATGAGAGTGGTCGCTTTTGGTCTATCTTATTAACAAACTGTTCGAGCACAACCTGTACCTGCGGTTGTGCTTCAGCTTCCTGCTGTAGTAGCCGCATAAAGACATAAGAGCAGAATGCTGCTGATATCTCGAAAAAGTCGAGCAGATGGTTCATCGCCTTACCATATTTCTCATCGCTGTATGCAGCATATGCTTGCTTTAGCGGATGACGGAGAGTGTAGGGAAGACTTTCTATATCTTCTATATTAAATAGGTTTTGTTGCATAGTTTGGTAGTTATTAGTGTTGCAGAATTGATTCCTATGAGTGCAAATATACAAAAGTTTTATCTATTTTTTACTGATTTAATAAAAAAACATTATATTTGCATCTGATTATAACAATAATCAATATCGGCAGATTGTCATAATAAATATCTGACCATCAAACTATATTAAACCATGTACGAAACAACAGCTTTCCTTTGTGGATATTTTCATCGCAATCATAACGTATTGTCAGAACAGTTTGCTCCAGAAGAATGGAATGTGGTGCAGTTTTCTGATGATGAGGCTGCATCGCTAAAGCGCACTTTCTACGAAGAGTATATCGACTTCTTTGCAGATAAATGCGTGATTATGAAGAATGTGGTTGATAAGGATTTACGTCTACCATTTCGTGAAGATATGTATGATTATCATGTATCTGATATTACAATATACCAGATGCCTCTTGGTATGACTCTCTTTTCTATACGCATAGACATGAATGTGGCTGATTTGAATGCTTTCACGGCTGTGATGTCATCGCTTCGCATGATTGACTATTATAAACCAGAAGTGCATCAAGAATTTATAGATAACGCCATTATGCCTATCAAGGCTTTTTACGACAAAGCACTTGACAATCCTTCGGCTTCCATCAGTTCTCTTATAGAGAATGGAAACAAGCTACGTGTGTTCCAAATCATCAATACCAAAAAGAGTGATGGAGTGGACGAGCATGTTGAATACGAAAATAAAGACTTGCTGCTATATCAGTTAGGCTCAGAGGTTAAGGTGACGACAGAAATTGACAACTATTCGCCATCTGAGGAATATATGGAAAAGATACTGAACGAGAGCCGTATTTCTATATTCCGCAATTGGAGAGGATTGGCTTTGACAGATACCTTTACTATACTTGCCGAAGATGCCTTAGACTGGATGGTGGATAATTGGGTTTCGTGCTATTTCCGATTAATATACATTCATTCTCTATTCCAGAAATGCTATCTCTTCAGACTCAATAAGCAGTTGCGTTTAGCGATGAACGAGCAACGCTCTGCTATGGCAATATTATTGTCTGCTTTAGGAATGTCGGAATCAAATATTTATTCATTGATAGGCAATTTCAAGAGTTTTGATCAGCATTGTCGCTTCCATAAGATTTCATACAATTTTATGCCTTTGGAAATATCAAAGGCTATAGATAATGGACTGTGTATAAGCGAAGAATTGGAACAGCTTGATGCTATTATAGAGCGCGAGAAACAACGAAGAGATGAGGCTAACGACAAGATGGTTAACACACTTTTGTTTATATTGTCAACGCTCACCATAGGTTCTGCAGTTTGGGATTTTTCATGTCTGCTCGACCAGATGTTCCCTTATTCTGATTATTTAGGCTCAACAGTCGTTGGCTATCGTACAGTTTCGCTGGTTGCTTTGCTTGGTTTGACCTTTGTGGTTACACGATTGTTTAGAGATAAAAACAAGTAAAGGTTAGTTTTATAACAGTTTAGCGCCTTAATAGGTGTTAAAACCGGCTATATAATAGTTAATGTAGTAAAAAACTTACAGCAATTATATATGTATATGAAATAAAGTTTGTACCTTTGCTCTGTGTTTTTCATAGTATTAGATTTAAGGTTAACAAGGTAGGAGTACAGCGGTACTCCATTTTTTTTGCCCTTAAGTTTTTACCTTAAAACTGTAGAAAAACACGATTGCTAATAAATGCCCAGAATAGATAATGATTAGAAATGCTGTAATTATCTTTTTTTCTTAAATTTGCGATAAAGCTTCCATGCAAGAATGGCACCATCAAGAGCACCAGCACCGATGTTTATGAATTTAGTAAATCGCTTTGTTGGGGTGGAAGCAGATAAATCAGGCACATGAAATAGAGAACTCCATAATTCTTGAATCTTCTTGTCGTCGTTATGAAGTTCGTTTAATACCATTTCTTTGCGGAGAACTATCTCCTCAAGAGTCTGTATCTGTTGTGGGGTAGAGTTATTGTTTTCCATTAGTCTGTTATTTACTTAGGAACAAGCCGGCGAGAAACTTAACCAATGGTTTTTCTACCCACTGCTTGCGGAATGTGATGAATAAAAAGAAAACGACAAGATAGAATGCTGCAACAACAAGGTAGGCTGCAACGATGCCTAACAATGGTTCCAAAGCCCACGCTACAGCAAACGAAACGTAGATCAATACCATCATAAGTATGACACAAAACACAAGTACCATTGTTGCAACGGTGAGAAGCCTTACTACATTGTCTATAACGTCGAGCTTCACATATTCTTTTTGAAGCCCTATGTAGTGTTTTAGGGTTTCAACGAGTTGACCTATGGTCTCAACGTTTTTATCGCTTGAAAACATAATATGATGATATTAATATTGTAAATAGTATAGTAGAGCCGGTAGATGATACTATCTTCTACCGACTCTATTTTCTCTAATCAAATAAATTACTTATTCCTCTGTAGCTGCATCCTTGATGTCGTCAACGAGATCGTCAACTTCCTTACGGCTGAGCTTAAGGTTGTGTTTCTTGCAGAAATCGTCTACTGCGTCTGTAATTTTAGTACGAGTTTCTTCACCCTTCTCTGGAGCGAGAAGCAAACCGAGAGCTGCTCCGGCAACAGCGCCTCCGAGGAATGCGCCAAGGTAACCTAATGCTTTCATTTTATAGCCTTTCTTTTAGATGGTTAATTATTAGTTGAATTAGTGTCAAAGATAACAACTGATTTAGGCTTGGATTATATCCTGCTGTAGTGCAGTTGTCATGATTACATCGCAAATATAATAATAATCTTTTAAATAACAACGATTTTGCCTTGCAAATTTTTATAAAAAACGTTAGAAATGGGTATTTAACAAACTTTATGTTGATAAAAAGTTAGTGTTTGCGATATATTTTGTAATTTCGCACATTGATTATAACTGTCTCTTATACACATCTCCGAGCCCACGAGACTACGCTGCATCTC
>OWJF01000128.1_pt1 | contig 35736 bp, 26 predicted proteins | sample 1732941 | NCBI WGS metagenome assembly OWJF01 (sample SAMN05065770, study PRJEB22554) | human gut metagenome | biome: ENVO:2100002; feature: ENVO:00000062; material: ENVO:00002003 | host: Homo sapiens | place: USA
CAAAGTATATTGATATAAATCGTCGTCCAGCAATAGGCTGGACGACAAAGTAATACCACTCAAAAAAAGTAAGTAAACTAACATGTACGAGTAAGTTAACTTAAATCGCCAAGTAAGTTAACATAAATGGCAAAGTAAGTAAACATACTTTTTTTCGACACTTTAGGCTGCTTTGGGGGGAGGACCGATAAAAACTTCCATTTTTCAGAAAACCATCCCCATCATTCCTTTCCTTCCGAAGAGAAAAGAATCAGAACAATCAGCAAAATCCGTATTCAATATCACCCTTTCGAGTCAAGCAGTTAAAAATGTAAAGTTAAATGTTGAAGTTCATTTCCAAAAAAGGCAGACACATTCGTTACAAATGTGTCTGCCTTTTATACAGATATAAATGTGTTAAAACTTTAGATTAGCGAACCACTTTCTGACCGTTTACGATGTAAACACCCTTTTCAGCATTAGCAACACGACGACCGCTGAGATCGTAGATAGTGTTGTTTACCTTTACAGGTACGTAAACATTGTTGATAGCAGTGGGAAGTCCACCTTGCGAAAGGTCCAAGTTAAGTGTTTCGTGAGCACCGATAGTGTACTTCTCAACTTGCTTGCCCAAACGAACAGAAACCTTACGCTCAACGTCTAAGTTGTTGGTGATAGCAGCAGCTGTAGCCTTACCATCAACCCAAGTTTCGTCGACATTGTAGTTACCCTGAGCCTTCAAACCCTTTACGCTACCATTCTTCCATGAAGAAGGCAATGCGGGGAGGATGGTAATAACGTCATCGTAGCTTTGGAGCAACATTTCAGCAACACCACTGGTGCAACCATAGTTACCATCAATTTGGAAGGGTGAGTGCGCATCGAAGAGGTTGTAGTAGCAACCACCTTGACCACCCATGGCGATAACATATGAAGTTGAGTGACGGAGAGCACGCTGCAAGTTGTAGTGAGCCTTATCGCCATCTAAACAACGAGCGTAAGTGTTAGTTTGCCAACCCATTGACCAACCTGTTACGTCACCGTTACGAGCAATCTGGCCGTTATAAGCTGCTTGGAACAACTTCACGCTGTCAGCATCTGTAGCAAATGCGCTAACCTGGTTGAAGGGATAGAGGCACATCAAGTGAGAGAGGTGACGGTGACCAGGATCTGAGAGGGGAAGACCCTTCCACTCAGAGATACAAGTCTTTTTCTGACCATTCCATTCAGCAATGCCAGGATTGTATTCCTCTGTCCAAATGCCCTGATCGAAGTTCTTGTAAAGGTCTTCGAGTTCTGCCATCTGTTCTGCAGTAACCGTAGATTCTGCACCGAGTTCAGCGTAACCTTCGAACAAGTCCTTCAAGCCCTGATAAGCTGTTTGCTGAGCAAAAGCTGTAATTTGATTCCATTCACCATGTTCAGGACTCCATTCGCCAGTAATTACATACTTGCCGTCCTTAGAGTCCTTAGTAGCGAGGCTCTTAGTGAAGAGAGCATTCTGATACATCACGGGAAGTGCCTTCTTGAGGAAATCGCGATCGAGGGTGTACTTGTAGTAGCGATACAAGTGGTCGCAATACCAAGCACCGAGTGTTTTGATGTTGCCATTGCACCAAGTAGAAGTTCCACCAAAGATATTGTTCTCAACAGCAATAGTCCAACCCTTAGCACCATTCTTAACTTTCTTAGCCAAAGCAACCCAAGGAGAGTTAGGAGCAGTTGCCAAGTCGATGATGTTGTAGAGGAAGGGGAGGTGCATTTCGCTGAGGTTTGTGGGGTCAGCGGGCCAGTAGTTCATCTGTACGTTGATGTCAGCATGAACATCGCAATGCCAGAAGTCGGTGTTTGAACGGTCATTCCAAATACCCTGCAAGTTGCTGGGAGCGTGAATTGAGCCATCAAGATTTGCACCTACTGTCATGTAACGACCATACTGGAAGTAGAGACTCTCAAGGTAGAAGGCGTCTGCAGTCTTCTTGTTTTCAGCGTTAGCATTGTAGAACTTGAGGAGATCCTCGGTTGTCTTGTCAGTGCAAACGTCTGCAATGTTGAGTTCTGTACGATTCATGTAGCTGCTGAATGTAGCTACGTGGTCGTTATACAAAGTTTCATAGTCCTTAGCTGTAGCTGCAGTAAGACGTTCTTGTACGTTAGCAGCAATCTGTTCAACAGTTTCACCGCTCTTGCAACCAGCCTTTGTAGCATCGAAGTCAGTAGCTGCTGCGAGGAATACATTCACCCAATCCGCATTTTCTACATGGATGCCAGCTTCGTCTGTAGTAACTGTTGCACTCTCGTTAGCGAGCACCTTGTAAGCAGCGTTGTATGACACAAGCGTCATCTTACCGCTAAAGCTTGCACCGCCATCCGCATAAGTTACCTTACCTGCACCAATCTGTGTATCGGGTTTGAAAGTAACCTTGAGGTTGAGTTTATCAGTACCCTTTGCTTCGTAATGAGCTACGAGCACCTTGTCGGTAGCCGAAGTGAAGTAACGACGTGCATAAGTAGTAGCTTCGTCACTGCTCTTGTAGTTTACACCACCTACACCATTGATAATGTCGAGGTAACGCACATATTCCTTAACAGGCTTTTCTGCATTGTCGAGTGAGAAAGCACCGCTCATGTCGGTAACCATAATCGAACCGAAGTTCTGGAACCAACCACGTGAGTTGTTTTCGCTACCACCATTGCCTGTGCTACCCTGCCAGAGTGTCTTTTCGTTGAATTGAAGTTCATCCTTGAAGATGCCACCACGAATAGTAGTACCAAGTTGACCATTACCCAAGGGGAGTGCATATTCCATCCAAGTGTCTGAAACACCAGTCTTAGCTACAGGCACATTATACCAAAGTGCATACTTGCTGATGTCTGTGGGACGTGTACCAGCTTCAACTGTGTTATATTCGCTGTAGAGATATTCAGGACTGGGAGTAATCTCCGTGATGAAGAACTTAGAACCCTCGTCGTTATTTGTAGCACCTGCGTTGTTCCAAAGCGCAAGGAAGCCATCGCGGTTGTTCAAATAGTTGTTCTTTGAACCTGCAAGTTTGATGTAGCTGGGTTCTTCGCTGTTTATTTTGAATGTACCATCAAAGTAAGTGGTATAGGTTGCGTCGTAATCAGTCAGTGTAACACTCTGCAAAGAAGTGCGTGCAGCACCTTCGCTACCCTTAACAGCCATTACCTGACCATTGGCTGCATTGATAAAGCGATAGGTGTTATTTGCTGTTTTGTAAACGTGCCACAAACCCTTCAAATTGCTGGGTTGTGAGGCATTGTGCAACTTCATGTTTCCACCATCAGCATAGGCATCATCTACGCTCACATAGCCACCCTTACCATTGCGGATTGTATAGTACTTTTCGTAAGCAGCTTCAAATGCAGAAGCATCGGTCAACATAAATTGTGAGGCATCGGCAGCTTTTGCCCAACGTACCACACCATTCCAATCCACCATGTGCAAAGCTTCAAGATTAGCTGTGCCTGTTGAGCTATAAATGTTGCAATAGCCGTTAGTAGCAGCGGCAGCAACTACATAAGTTGCAGCTTCAGCCTTTTCTACTAACTTAAAGCATTCGTTATTCTTAGCAGGAACTGGACCAACATAAAGGTCTGTGCCTACATTTTTAATGTAGTATTCGCCGTTGTCAGCCTTTTCGAAAACCCAAATGCAATCGCTATTATAACTGGCGCTTTTTGAGCCCATCTTATCGCCATTTGCATAAGCGAAGAAAGAAGAGTGGAGCTTGTTGCCAAGGTAAACGTGCTTACCATCGATTTCAGTTCCCTTTACTTCGCCAGTATTCAAAGCAGTAATGGCGGCCTGTAATTTTTCAATCGCAGCTTTGTATTCGTCCTTTGTCGTCGGTTTTGTGTTGGGAATAGCTTCGAGGGCTGCAGTAGCATCGCGATAGAAGAATTGGTAGTTTTGAGCATCTTTGATTTGACCTACCAACTTGTTATAATCGGCTTCCCAATCAATTGCTCCTTCAAAGAAGAGTTGATTATTGTTGTCTCCAGCATTCCACTCGCCCAACTGAACGCCAACACCAGTACCCCCAAATTGGTTCATACGTTTTGTTTGGCCTACACGTTGCAGTTCGTAGTATTTTTCTGCTGAACCATTGACAATAGACATTTTAACGGCATTCCCTTTGGTTGTAGTAATGAAGCGTTCGTTGGCAAAGCCTACGTAGTTGCCGCTTTTACTCTTCATAATGAAACTGCTCTGTGTGCCAATAAATTGAAACATAGTGGCATCACCTTTTTGAGCTACAGTTTGCATTTTGTTGCCTGCGCCTTTGTCGCTCAAGTAGTTACCCGATTTAAATTTAACGGGGTAATACTCAGGAGCATCCTCGGTGCTAAAATCAGGCAACGCACTCTGTGCACTCGCGATTATGCAAGCGAACAATGCAAAGAAGAAAAGTGTAAATCTTCTCATAATAGTTAGTTGTTGATTTGTAGAATTTGGATATTTGTTGTAATTGTTTTTCAATACTTTTTAGAGTGGTTTGCAATAAGTGTATACGAATCCGCTGCAAATGTACGAAGAATATTTTTTATTTGCAAATGGTTTCTTTGCATTGCAATTAAAAGGTTATTGTCTCAACAAATTAAAAAAACGGACTGAATGTCGCTTGTTCCTTATAACTTGATGATTGTTATGAAGAACAAGGGCTATTCAGTCCGTAAAACTATTTTTTTGATCGAAATTACTTACCCCATTCGCTTGGGTTCTTACGCCATTCGTGGAGCATGTCTACGTGTTCTGCCTTGATGTAGCCAGTTTGCAAAGCAACTTCTACAACAGCCTCGTAGTTAGTGAGCGTAGTGAGTTCTACGTTAGCATTTTTGAAAGCCTCCTCAGCTATGGGGAAACCATAAGTGTAGCTTGCAACCATGCCAATAACCTCGCAACCATGTTGACGGAGAGCCTCAACAGCCTTTAAGCTGCTGCCACCTGTTGAGATGAGGTCTTCAATAACCACCACCTTCATACCTTCTTTCAGGTCACCTTCGATGAGGTTAGCCATACCGTGGTCTTTAGCCTTTGAACGTACATAAGCAAAAGGTAAGCCCAATGCGTCGGCTACCAAAGCACCCTGTGCAATGGCACCAGTAGCAACACCTGCAATAGCGTCTGCTTCGGGATATTTCTCAGCTACAATACGGCTCAATTCCAACTTTACAAAGCTGCGCAATGTGGGGAATGCAAGTGTTTTGCGGTTGTCGCAGTAGAAGGGTGACTTCCAACCACTAGCCCAAGTAAAGGGTTGTTCGGGTTGCAACTTAATGGCCTTTACGTTAAGCAGTTTTTCTGCAAAAATCTTTTCAAGAGTGCTCATGATGTATGCTTGTTTTGTGTGAACAATGTTTTACTATTGTGCAAAAGTAACGATTTTTTTGTTTATAACACTATTGCCTTTCATTAAAACGCATTCGCTGGCGAATATTGAAAGTTTCACTTTGCCTTTCTCTTGTAATTGAGCACCTACTTAGACGCATTGTTTTTAAAGAGTTTATGGGTATAACTGAGCTCTCTATCTTCAATTTGTAACAAATAGACGCCTTGTTCTATACCTTGCAAAGGGAGAATCGCGTTAGGAGTATCAGCAAAAGTGGCGTGTTTAAGCAAATTGCCGTGGAGATTATACAACTTTAAGCTGCGTATGCCTTTGCCCGAAACCATGAAATTATTGTCAACCTGTCGGATATTGACTGTGGACTGCGATGTTGCACTTATTTGCGTAAGCACGTCTTGGTAAAGGGTTAGGTAGTCGCCTTCGCGCTTCAAGTAATAAGTCTGTTCTTGCGGATTAGCCCAATCCATTTCCTGACCTTCCCATTCTCCCCTCACTTTGATGCGATAAGTATGTCCATCTTCCCAAGGTATGTTACTCTTGCGCAACCAATAACTGTAGAGTGGCACATCGAAGGAAGAGGACAGACTAACGTAATCGTCTATGCCTGGCACTTGGATTTGCGCTGCTGTTAGCAAATCCTCACAACACATAGTAACTGGACCCTCGTAAGTTAAATCGTCAGAAGTGCGCAACGATATTCCTATTTTAAATAGGGAGTATTCAGAGAGATTGAGAGAGTTAGAGGCTATTTTATCGTTCGAATCATCAGCCCAAAACACCTCAGCCTTAGCAATCAATGGTTTATCGGGGGCTTCTACCACTTCAATATAGGCAGGGTATTCGTCATGAATATAGTTGATGGGATAGAAATGCGTTTCGGCTTCGTCGGCAGAGAGTATCAATCTCACTTGGTAACGTGCGGGAGTAAGCCGTGCAGGTAAAGAGAGGAATATAGGAATTTCGGCCTCCGTAAATCCTTCTATTTCTGTCAGCTCGTCAACACGTGTGTCAAGCACCACGGTGTTGTTATCATCAATCAGTTGTACGCGTAGATAACAATCGCGTGGCACACCATTGAGGTTCTTTATGGTGAAAATAGCATGCACCTTTCTACCCTGCTCAGCCTTTTCCGCCAGTCGGGGCTGTGCCATAAGTTGGAAATGAGCGTCCTCTGCACACATTTCAGAAATACGTCCTACCCCATTTGTCAATTCCACCTCAATGATAGGTGCCTTTTTTATAGGAAAGCATGCTTCATCCCATGTTCCATCCTCATGACGTGCTACGCACACAGGAACAAGACGATAGAAACCTTCTGTTAGATTTTCCAAACTTAGGTGTATGGGTTGGGGTTGATTTATCAGATAATCGGTTCCCATCAATCCGTCTTTATCGTTGCCATAGATGCGTTGTGTTAAACCTCCCACATCATGGTCGTCGGAGTAGTACACGTGTATAAGGTTTCCTAAAGTATCGTAAACAGCCACCCCAACGTCTCCTTTAAAGGGCTTACCCTTGTTTACAAACGAGTTCATTTCAAGGGTTAAGGGTTGCGATGGATTGAAGTGCTTTCCGTTAGCTTCTTTCAAGGTGAAAGAACCGCCCTCGTTAAACATTAACTGTGGAGAAGTTTCTAAGAGTCTACGATCGATGTCAGGATATTTCCCATTATTGGGATGTGCCAAAATGGCTGTAATGGCACGATTAAAAGCCAAGGGCTTACCTTGAAATTCACTTCCTGTTTGCTCCAAACTGAGATTGGTAAGCGAAAAATAGGCATCTCCCTGTCCTTCCCAACCAAAATTCATGTGGAAAAGTCCGTTTTCATCAAACCCATCGGTTACCCAAGCATGCCCCGATGCAGAACTGGCAGGACGTCCTTCAAGATAAACAGGACAACCATTGAGCAACTCTTGTCGGAGTATTTCTGCAAAACGACTGGGACCTTCTGTGGCTTTCGTTACGTAGGCTGCTGTATAATCAAAATGCTTTTGCAAGGCTTGATAAGCAAAGATGCCTTGTGTGCCACTGGCATTAGGGGTATATTGCATGAACGAGGCAATGCCCACATCGTTCATCAAACGTGCCACAGCATTTTCTTGGATAGCTGTAGCTTGCACGGGATATTGATAGTAAGGCAACATATTCGCCCAATCGTAGTGCGATTGGCTGAAATCGGCTTTCTTTGTGGTTTGATAATAGGTAACGGTATATTCGTTTTCGCCATAGCCTTGTGCTGGCCATTGGTAATAGTACATCATTTGTGCTATAGCTGTAGCTACACATCCGCTATAAGGATAGCCTGTCATGGCATTAAAGGGGTGTGACTGTCCCCATTGGCTTTTTAACAATGGCGAAACAGTTTGAGTGAACAAACCTGTGTGAGCCACAGACTGAACAACACTTGCGTCTCCGCTTTTCAACACCTCGTAAGTTTGTTTGTAACCAGCCAAAAGCAATTTTACACAAGGGTTTGCCTTTAGGGTATCGAGTGTTTGCTCTCTGCTATATGCCAACACTTCGCCCATTTGGTCATCGCCCGACACGATAACAAAACCATGTCCTTGTGCATCGTTATATATATAATAAGGAGTGTTGGTTACGAGATTTTTATTTCCCACCTGTGCTTTCTGTTCGTTATTATGCAGAAGTTTGACATATTTCTTTGCTATCGAAGCAGCTCTTTTCGGACTTATATCCTTACCCTGAATTGTAAGTGTAAGGGCAAAGAATAGACTTACCATCAGTGCGAATGGCGTAAAGGTGTGTGGCGTGTAGGCTTTTTTATTCATTACAGTTTTTTTGTTTAGAGTAAATAAGTAGGTGTTCATTATTAGTTTTTAATATACCAACAATACCTACTTATTACTCTTTATCTTGGTAATAGTAGTAATCCTCTGCTATCATTTCTTCTTCTGTCATTTCATCTTCATAGCACTCATGGCTATTACATGAAATGGTATAATTAGTACGTCTTGTTTGTTTTTTGGGTGGGTGTTTCTTTTCTTGTAACGACTTCTTTAATCCATACAGAGAAAGCACCAAACCGAAAGTTAATATAATAAAGGTCCACATTGTGAATAGTTTTTTTGCAAAGGTGTGAACTATCGCTAATTCTTTAGCTTAGCGGTAGTTCACCAGAAAAATCACTTAGGAAGAACGACCGAAAATAGTCGAAAACGACCGAATTAACATTTGGCTCAAAATACAATTATTTTGAAACAACAATCCATTACCCATTTTTATCACTTCCGCTACGTGTAATGTAACCTTCCTTCCTTAACGAAGTAAGCTCTCTTTTTAACGTTGCAAGCGAAATACCCAGTTTGTTTGCCAAATCTTCTCTTATTATAGATGGACTTTGCTTCATGATAGACAGTATAGTTTGTTGCCGTTCATTTACAGGTTCATTTACAGGCTTGTTTACAGGCTCATTTGTTGGCTCGTTCTGAATATGCAGAGTCAATTTTACTTGCATAAGTTCAGGCTGTTCCAATAACTCAGGCTTTATCCAATGCTTTTCATTCCATGCGTTTAGAATGAGTGGAAAACCCGAGCCAAGGTTCTCGCCATAGCCTATCATGCGGAACATATTCTGCATACGCTGATTACGTGCCTTTGACTCGCCACCTTTGTAAATCTGCTCAATAGGCAGTTTCAGAAGTCCTGGATTGGTCAGAACAAAACAATCGTCATACTTTTCAACCTTCAGCACTCCATTCACCATAAAATCGGAATGAATAACCATATTTGTAACGGCCTCACGCACAGCCTTGGCTTGAAGCGTATCGTCTTTGCGCACTACACCATCCATACTGAAAGGGTGAGGCAAATCACGTGTCAGTTTCGGAATGACCATGCGGATAAAAGAGATACCATTGTCTAATGTATTGTAGATTCCTGTATGAAAACCCTTTCATATCAGGAAACTCTGCCATTAGTTCACGGCTCAACTCCTTAAGCCAGCCATCGCCCCAAGTAGCGTACTTCTGCTTCTGAGAAATATCCGACCCCATACGCCAATAAAGGCGGAGCAATTCTGTGTTAACCTTTATTGCCGCCTTTATTTGCACGCTGCGTATATCTTTCTTCAACTGCGAAGCCCAACTTTTGAACTCGCTGTTTCCTGCCTGTTTCCTACCAATGTCATATTTCCTGCCATATTCTATGTCTTTTTTAATAATCTACCAGTCTGGTAGACAACATCTTCCACAAGTTGTGGTAGATTTTAAGCATTCTTAATCTTCTTCCTTGGAGGCTTCCTGTTTGATTTCAAGCAATGTTCGTTCATAGACCTCTTGCAGCTGATAGCTTGCCACCCCCAAAGGAGTAGTTATGCCACGCAACGACCATTCTACCACAGACGAGTCTTTGTCCTTGCAAAGAAGAATACCAATACTTGGATTGTCTCCCTCACCTCTAAGTAACTCGTCAGCAGCCGAAACGTAGAAATTCAGTTTGCCAATAAACTCCGGTATAAAGTCCACGATTTTCAGTTCCACCACGACATAACATTTCAGCCGAGTATGATAGAACACCATATCGGGGAAGTAAGACTTGCCACTGGGCGTGTCAAGTTCCATCTGCCGACCGACATAGGCAAACCCTTTGCCCAATTCCAAAAGGAAGCGAGTAATATTGGTTGCTAACTTATTCTCCAAGTCCATTTCGCTGAACTTGCTTGGCAATGAGAAGAAATCCAACTTGTAAGGGTCTTTTATAATCTCTGTTGCCAGTGCGTTTTGAGGTTGTGGCAGTGTAACATCAAAGTTATTCAAAGCCTTGCCTGTGTGCTCGTACAGTTGAGCCTTAACCACATGCTCCAATTCCGTGCGGCTCATATTGTCTTCAACAACCTTGTTGAGATAGAACATTGCAGCGTTTATCGTATCGCATTTTGAAACAATAACTGTTTGATGTCTCCAAGGAACAAATTGCAGTAAGTCTGGCATTGGGGTTGTTGCATTATCCACCTTTTGTAATTTTGTACCAGCTTGGTACAAAAATTCAATTTGTGAAGAATAGAACAAATACCATTTTCGTATTTTATAGAGATTAGACCATGAAAATCCCTCAGCTTGTGGAAATTCCGCACGCAAATCAAGGCTCAATCTTTTCATGAAGTTTGCGCCCCACTTATATTGCTTCTGCTTCTCACAAATGTCCTCGCCCAAGCTCCAATAGAATTTGAGCATTTCCGTATTCACTTTGACAGCAGCTTTGAGCTGTGCCATACGGAAGCGTTTCTTCAAGTCAGACAACCACTTCACATAGTTCTTGTCTGCCATGAAAGAATCGCTATTCACAAACTGCGGTATATTGTTCTTGTCTGCCATAACTTTTATTCTTTTACAGGTTCAAGCAACAGTACCAATTCAGACTCGGCTATGTCGCATTTCTCAAACAAGAAGCGTAAGCAACGAAGTTTACTTCTATTGTCCATTGAAGTCCACAAGTATTTTTGTGGAGCAATCATTGTACAGTATCTTGTATCTGCTTGCTTGGCAGACCAGAAGTAACCTTCGGCATCATAGAGCGTATCTACGATGTCTGTGTATCGCTCTATCACAAGTTTTACAACATGCAGAAGCATCCCTTTCCAAGTAGTTTCATTGTACTCATTGCCAAACAAACGGAAACCTTTAAGAATTCTATTTGTTGGAGAGAATGTTTCTTCGTCCAAAGAGGCTTCGTCCACTGGTTTTGGCAATGGTTTGAATGTTGTTTGTGGTAATGGATAAAGTCGCAAGAATGTTGCCACTATCTCATTGCATCGGTTCTGCAACTCGATTTCAGTCCATTTGTCACATAGCGTAACATTCTTTGTCAGGCGATACTTTGAATTCTTGTAGCCGGGATATATTTCATTACCAATTTTCTTGCCATCACGCTTTATCTCAAATGGCTTATTACTTAATTCGCTGTTGATACCTGTCAGAGTCAAGTTTGCGAATGTATGAAGATACTTGTCTTGTATTTCCTCAAAGTTATCTCCAAGCATCGCTTTCCAATCACCATTGAGCGTTTGAGGCATGATATGCTCAATAGTGGCATCCTTCTTTTTCATGTCGGTTGCCACATCGTTATATTCACCATACACAGAGTTCTCCAATCGTTCAAAGAGAAAAATCTGGAATGGCTTCAACATGTGATAAGCGTCACGTGTTTTGATTGACTCCACGAATTGCATATCTCTTGGCAATTGATAGTTACCATCACGACGCATGATGTGGTAAGCCAATATGTCAGAATATGAGTTACCAAGTTCAACATTAGCAGAACTATATTCCTCTATGCTTTTCAATACATCTTTATGCAAAGCGCAGAAAACCTGAGTAAGAGCATTGCCAGGCATATTGCACACGATACGTCTTGCCAAATAGTTTTCAACCAAATCAATCACCTTGAATATCTCGTCTTCTGAAAGACTGTTGGCAGAGGCATATCTCAAAAATTGTATAAAGAATACATTAGTCACATCTGTTTCTATATTACAGATGTGGCGCATCTTCTCTGAAAGTTTTGCCGTAGATAGCTTTGCCTCTGTCACTTGCTGATAGTAGTGCGCATAATCAAGCATCTTGACTAATTCTTCCTTTCGTTCATGTCCGTCCATATACTTTTTCCATTCGTAGTAGATGTTTGACTGACGGACAGGACGCTGTAACTGTTGCTGAATGGTGAGATAGTCACGCAAGAACTTTGTTGGTTGGTTCTCGGTTGCCTGTTCTATATTTTGCCAGTAGTTTTTGAAACACATCTGCTGCTCCTCTGGTGTCAAAGACATCAAGAGATAGTTACGTATCTTGTCTGCTTCAGTAAGAGCCAATCCGGTAGAGTTCAGACTTTCGAAGATAAGTTGGGCATCATCATCGCTATCCAATTCTATTGATATAATTTGCAATCGTTTAATGGTGTCAAGCAATTGGTCGAAAGAGAGTGTTTGCGGTTTTCTCGTCAACAAATCATAGAAATGGCGGTAGTTGCGAGTAACCTTTGAATCTTCATCAAAAGAATCTTCTTCATTGAATATCTTATCGTAAGCGATACGGTCATTCTCTATGGGAACTAACTTGATTTTACGCTCAGAGTTACAGAACTTAGCTTTTAAGAATACTTCGTATGCTTCGTCTATTTTTGACTCCTCGCTAATCTCAATAGCACCATCTTTCACTGCTTTTATACCCGCCAACAAAAGAAGTGAAATGGTGGTCAAACGTTGTTGACCATCAATCACCAATCTATTGTAGCTGCTATCCGCAGATGATGTAACAATAGAACCAAAGAAATGCGAACATCTGTTTGAGCGGCTTAGTTTTACCAAGTCACTAAACAATTGGTCACAGTTGTCAATCAACCAATCGTAATTACGCTGATACACAGGTATTACAAATTGTATTTGTGGTCCACAGATAATTTCAAGTAATGGTTTTGCGTAACCTTTCATTGTCAGTCCTTATTTTGTTTATTCAACCAATCCCAACTCTTTCAAATACCCTTCAATCTCCTTGTCAAGGTCGGCTCGTTTGGCTTCCAAATCTTTGATTTCCTTCATGACGGCATAGAACTGATAAGGGCGAAGCACCATCAGACACTTGTCACCCTCATGCAAGACGATATACTTACCGATAATCTTGCCTAATGTACACTTGTCGAAGAACACTGTGGCAAACTTCTCCAAGTCGTTGAAAGGCACATTGGCTGCATCCGTCCAGTTGAAAGTGAACTTATGAAGTCGTCTAAACTAATTGAGATTTGTTAAAATGGGAGTATTTTGTTATCTTTGTTTTACCACAAACAAACAGAAACAAAAACTCCCATATGTACAAAGTACTCGACAAAGATACGATAATTTCGGAAATTCTCCCCCATCTCTCAATCGCAAACGTGGTTTTATATGCAAAGCTGACATTGTAGAAGTAATCAACTGCATCTTGTACAAGTTGAAAACAGGCATCCAATGGTACCAACTTCCAGTAACTGCATTGTTCAGTGATGTAGTTCTGAGTTACAAGACTGTATTCTACCATTTCCGAAAATAGAGCAAAAAGGGCGAATGGAAGTCTCTTTGGATAAACCTCCTTAGTAAGCATCGTGATAAGCTCGATATGTCAAGTGTGGATTGGGACGGCAGTCACACGCGCACTACAAAAGGCGGAGAATCTGTTGGATATCAAGGGCGTAAGAAGTCTAACACAACCAAAGCCTTGTATCTGGCTGACAGACGAGGTATTCCGTTGGCTATATCTGAACCCATATCTGGCGAACATCATGATCTTTACGAAATTGAGAAGTTAATGAGTAGCATTTTTGAAACTTTACAAGAAGCACATATTAATGTTGATGGTTTGTTTTTGAATGCCGATGCAGGCTTTGATAGCAAAGGTTTCAGAAAGGAATGTAAGGACAGAGGCATATTCCCTAATGTCTGTTTCAATAAAAGAACAAAGAACATGATGACGATGATTGCGTGAATGAACTTCTGTATAGTAAGAGGTATAGCATTGAAAGGACAAACGCATGGCTTGATTCGTTTCGCAGTATCCTCATCAGACATGATACGACTTTGACAAGTTGGAAAGCTTGGAATTACATCGCTTTTGCCATCTTACTTCTCCGAAAATGTTAAACTTTCAATAGTTTAGACGAATTCTAGATAAAAAGCAAATAAAAGTATATAAGTAATGTTCAAGAAATAACTTGCGCAGAATTTGATAATAGCTTGCTATCATTAAGGAGTACCCGTTAAAATTTCCCATTCATTGAACATTTGGCTCAAAAATACAATTATTTTGATAACACTTTCCTATATCCACTTTTGAAACTGCCGACACGTTCTAAATAGCCAGTCTTTTTGAGAAATGCTATTTCACGCTTGGCGGTGGCATCCGACAATCCAATTTTCTCACAAAGCCTTTCTCTGCTTAGATTCTTTTCCTCTGAGAACATCTGCAAAATCAACTTCTGTCTCTCTGTTAAGTTTATTGGGTCATTTATTGGGTCATTCAATGAGCCTGATGCAACATTGTTCTGAATATGCAATGTCAATTTTACTTTCATAAGTTAAGGCTGTTCCAATAACTCAGGCTTTATCCAATGCTTCTCATATTTCTTTTTCCTCACTAAACGCCTTTATCTCGTCAGCAAGGACCTTCTGTAATTTCTCTTTTGGTACTATCAGCTGATAATCCGCCACTCTAATAGGCTTGCCCATACCTTCAAGTGCGAGTTCCACCTCTACACGGTCTTTCTCCGCACAAAGTATGATTCCGATAGAACGGTTCTCGTCTGCACCACGCTCAAGACGGTCAAGCAGAGACTGATAATAATTCATCTTTCCTGCATATTCAGGCTTGAAAGCACCAATCTTTAAGTCAACGGCAACAAGACAATGCAGTCCACGGTGGAAAAACAACATATCCACTTTACTTTCTTTACCATTGTATTCCAACACATGCTGATTGCCAATAAAAGTAAAGCCATTGCCGAGTTCCATAAGGAAACGAGTGATGGCTTTTACAAGACGATCTTCAAGTTCAAGCTCCAAGATAGGACTGGTCACTCCCAAGAAGCCAAGGTTATAGCTGCTGCTGAGCACTTCGTTGGCATACTGCGCCTGTTCGGCAGGAAGAGTGCAGTCGAAATTGTTGTCCACTTTTGCTAATGCCTGTGTCTCATACATATTGAGTTTGATTGCATTGAGCAAAAAGTCGCAATTCCAACCTTTTTCCACCGTCTTTGTGGCATAATAGAGAGTTGCATCATCATCTAATCCTTTGCTCAAAAGCAACATATTATGTGACCACGGCAAAAGTGCAACGCTGCGTTGCACTTTCTCATTATGTCCTGCATAACGCTCATAGAATTTCTTCATGTACCACAGATTTCGTGGTGAAACACCCATTTTAGGGTATCGTTCTTTAAGGTCTGCCGACAATCTTCTTACAACGCTGTCACCATACCCACTTTCTATCTTACGTTCATGAAGCATTTGACCAATTTCCCAATATGCGGTTGAGAATTAGTCTTGAAAAACGTTGCCAAAATGTTGCCAAATATATAAAAGCAAAAATCCTAACTGCTCCATATCAAGCAGTTAGGATTCTGTATGGTGCGCCTGATAGGACTCGAACCTACACGTCGCGAAACACCAGATCCTAAGTCTGGCGCGTCTACCAATTTCGCCACAGGCGCAAAAGCATGGGCAAAGTTACGCACTGATGGGCAATAAACAAAGCGAAATGCACATTTTTTTATGTTTAAATGTGCATTTCGCTTCTTTCAGTACTGTAACAGACCTAAATAATCTGTTTTTATTATCCAATATGCTGTGCTTTTTTAGAACGATGTGCCACGGCGGGCAACAGCTTTAAGCTGCAAGTCGAAACAGAGAGTGGAATAGGCAGGCAAAACACCTTGGGTAAGATAACTATAACCCAATTCTTGCGGAATGTATACCATCCAACGGTCTCCCTCGGTCATGTGAAGCAAAGCGGTGGTGTAGCCTTCGACTGTGTTAGAAACTGAAAAACGTGCAGGCACCGAATAACTGCTGCTAAACACGTGACTCTCGTTTTCGTAAATGCCACTATGGTCAAATACACGTCCCTTAGGATAGCTCGGTGTGGGAATGAGGCGTCCCATGTAGTTTACCTTAACAGAGTCGAGGTAAAGGGGCGAAATTCCGTTGGCTTGTGTACTACGCTCAATGATGCGCACACAGATAGAGTCGTGACTGTTACCACCAGGTTGCTTAGAAAAACTGCGGAACACACGCCAATCGCAATGTTCCTCCCATTGGTTGCCATACTGTGCTTTAGTTTGTGCAATCTCCGTACATGCCACGGTCAGCAAACTGTCAAAGTAAGCAGCATTGCGCTCCTTCCAGTTTGTGGTGAACTCTGGCGTGTTATTATCGTTCTCATCATTCACATTGTCTGAACAAGATGTCGCTGACAATGCCACGATAACCAACGCAAAGAGCATGCACAATTGCTTGATATGTAGCTTAATGTTTGTCATTTTTTGTGTTCTAAATGCACATATAGGGTGTATGTAAAAAGAATTGACTGCATACACCCTATATTTTTTACTGAATCTTCTTGAGCAACGAAGTGAGGCTAACCTTATCCTCGAGCAATGCACGAAGGTCAGCGATGGGCACACGGGTTTGTTCCATTGTGTCACGATCGCGAAGGGTTACGCAGTTATCGTTGAGTGTGTCGTGGTCGATGGTAATGCAATAAGGAGTACCAATTGCATCCATACGGCGATAACGCTTACCGATAGAATCCTTCTCCTCATACTTGCAGTTGAAGTGGAACTTAAGATCATTGAAGATCTCGTGTGCCTTTTCGGGCAGACCATCCTTCTTAACCAAAGGCATGATAGCCAACTTCACAGGTGCCAAAGGTGCGGGCAACTTAAGCACAACACGTGTTTCACCATTTTCGAGCTTTTCTTCTTGATAAGAATGACACATTACGCTGAGGAACATACGGTCAACACCAATCGAAGTCTCAATTACATACGGTGTGTAGCTGCGGTTTTCTTCGGGGTCGAAATACTCAATCTTACGACCAGAGAACTTAGCATGCTGCGAAAGGTCGAAGTCGGTACGTGAGTGAATACCTTCAACTTCCTTGAAACCGAAAGGCATCTTAAACTCGATGTCGGTTGCTGCATTGGCATAATGAGCAAGCTTTTCGTGATCGTGATAACGATAGCATTCGTCGCCAAAGCCGAGTGCCTCGTGCCAAGCCAAACGTGTTTTCTTCCACTGCTTGAACCAATCCATTTCGGTGCCAGGCTTTACAAAGAACTGCATCTCCATCTGTTCGAACTCACGCATACGGAAGATGAACTGACGTGCCACGATTTCGTTACGGAAAGCCTTACCAATCTGTGCAATACCAAAAGGAATCTTCATGCGACCTGTTTTCTGCACATTGAGGTAGTTCACAAAAATACCCTGTGCGGTTTCAGGACGCAAGTAAATGGTGCTTGCACCATCGGCTGTAGAGCCAACCTCTGTTTTAAACATAAGGTTGAACTGACGAACATCGGTCCAGTTGCGTGTACCAGAGATGGGACATACAATGCCTTCGTCAAGAATAATTTGCTTGAGTTCTGCAAGGTCCATCTTGTTCATTGCGTCAGCATAGCGCTGGTGCAAGGCATCACGCTTTTGCTGGTGTTCAATAACGCGAGCATTTGTGGCGCGGAACTGTGCTTCGTCAAAAGCATCGCCAAAGCGCTTGCGAGCCTTAGCAACTTCTTTATCAATTTTCTCCTCGTACTTAGCAATCTGATCTTCAATCAGCACGTCAGCACGATAGCGTTTCTTTGAATCGCGGTTATCAATAAGAGGATCGTTGAAAGCATCAACGTGACCCGAAGCCTTCCAAATGGTAGGGTGCATAAAGATGGCTGAATCGATGCCCACAATGTTCTCGTGGAGCAACACCATGCTTTGCCACCAATATTGTTTAATATTGTTTTTGAGTTCAACACCATTCTGACCATAGTCATAAACAGCGCCGAGTCCGTCATAGATATCGCTTGAAGGGAATACGAAACCGTACTCTTTGCAGTGTGATACGATTTTCTTAAAAACGTCTTCTTGTGCCATTGTAGTATATTATTTATATTTGCGAAGCAAAGTTACTGCAAAACCCCCGCAATACAAAATAAAAGTACTGAAAACAACAAAAATGCGCGACAAAGTTTACTAAAAAACCTTGTCGCGCATGCAGTTTGTGTTTTCTTTCAGAATATTTTAGTTCTGAAAGATGAATAACTTGTTTTTAGAAGATAGCCTTCTGTGAAGTAACTTGATTACCCTTAGTTACGCGGATAACGTAAACGCCATGTCCCCAAGTGGGCAATGATGTTTCGCCATCAACGTGAGCACTTGTCACAAGACGACCTTGTGCATCGTAAACCTGAGCTACAGCACCTTCAGCCTTTACAACAAAAGCACCATTTGCGGCATCAATTTGTGCAAAGCCGTTCTCTGCAGAAACTGTAGCATTGTTGATGCCAGTGAATGCGTTATTGTCTGAAGTGTTAGATGAACCTACCTTAGTTTGACTGGCAGTTATAATCTTACCTGTATTCTTGTCAACGAGCAAGGCTGCAACACGGAGGTTTGCCTTGTTACTTGCACCAATAAGGGCAGACTTAATAGTGATTGTGTTTTTAACTTCCTCGCCAGCCTTAGCAGCAGGCAAAATGTTATCCTCAGCTGTACCAGCGTGCATTACGTAGCGAGCTACATAGTCCATTTCGAGGTTTGAGAACACATACTTGTTGTTTACAACCTTGCTATCAACCGTGCAATAGGGATAGATGTAAGGATCATTCTTGAATGCAGAGTCAACCTTCTCGGGCTGAGTCATATAAAGCTGAGCCAAATAGTTGAGCTGATCCGTCTTCACACCATCTTCAGTAACTACATAAGTAATGCCATAGGTTTCAGCTGGAACATCAATAGAGAACTTAACCTTTGCAGTAATGTCAGTACCTCTCAAACCATTCTTACCTTCAACGCTAATGGTAGCCTCGCAAGGCTGTGATTGGATGAAACGACAAGCATCAATAACCTCGCCATGAGGATAAGCCTTAATTTCGCGGTTCACGTAAGATGAGGGGAGAGACTCTGCATACTTTGTAAAGAACTCCTGATAAGTGCTTGCCTTGAGGGGGTCTTCTTTAATGTTCTTATCGTAATCACCGTGAATGCTAACCGCTACCAAGTTGTTCTCACCAATAGTGTCAACAAGTTGCTTCATACCAGCAAGACCAATGGGGCAGTTACCACAGCTAACGCTGGTAAGTTCTTCAACCACAGGTGTACGGTGGTAAGCATTTTCAAGCGTAATAAAGTTAAACTTACCCTCGTTCTCTTCCTTCTCTGTGTACTCATCTGCCACACCATTTACCTCGTCGATGGTAAGGGTTGCTTCTGAGCGACCTGTTTTAGAGGGGAGGTTCATAGAAGCAGGCAAATTCACTGTACCAAAGAAAGGAACGGGCTTCTTAAAGTTATAAGTGTGCTTCTGCTCGCCTTCAGTAGTGTTAACGGTATAAGTAAAGGTGCGCATTGAGTCGAGACCCATATTAGCCACCTGCAAGGTGTTGTCATCCGTTTTACCCGCAAAACCACGTACATCGTCGATGTAGTAGAGCGCAGCATCGTTATACTTCAAACCTGCATCGCCTGTTGTTTCCACCCAAATAGGACTTGAAACTACCAATCCATCGAACTGAAGATAGTTAAGAAGGAAGCCTTTACCATCGCCTTCAGTACCGAGCATGTATGCACCAAGACCATTGCCTGTAGGATCGGCATAAGCATAAGCCATGATGCCATACTTTGAAGAGAGCGTATCGCTTGAGAGGCAGTTTGCAGCACCGCTATACCAACCAATAATAATTTCGCCCTTCAAGTCGTTAGGAATTTTGTAGTCGCAAGTATACGAGTTCAAACGTGTGTTGCCACCCTTTACCACTACTTCTTTTTCCCAAAGGTTTTTGATGTTACCCTGAGCATCAGCCAACTGACCGATAAAGATCTTTGAGTCGCTATAAGTGCCAGGATAAGCATAGAAGTTGATTTTGCTAATCGTGTTGCCAACATAGCGGTCTACCATCTCAGCAGGAATAGCCATGCAATATCCCCAACCTGTGATGCCTGCTTGCCTAAGCGCAGAGGCAGGAATACCAGTGGGAACATAACCAAACTTAGAAATTTCGTTACCTGTTACTTGAAAACTAATTTCTTTAGGGTCACGCGTAGTGTTTTCGTGAGCCAAAGTGTGCATGCCATGTTCAACGGGCATAATACCTGCATTGCGGTTAGCCATTGACTTGCCCATACGGAAGGCGTTGGCAGAAATTTTTGATGCAAAGGGCTGAGCAATGGGCTGAGCTACAGCCACGCAAGCCACAAATGCAGCAGAAATTGCAGTGAGTAAAAACTTCTTCATATTTTATTGTTTAGTTTTATTGCGATTTTGGGTAATTACTTTACAACAACCTTAGAGCTATTGCCGTTTGTCTTGCAAACATATACACCAGGTTGCAAGCCAGCCAAGCTTACACTACCATTCTGACTTGCAGCGGCAATGTGCTTTACCATCTTGCCATCCAAAGCATAGAGGCTTACACTGTTTGCACCCGCAGCAGCAAAGCTATAAACGAGTTCATTGCCAACCACCTTTACGCTGGCTGCATTTGCCTTTACATCGTTAACACCTGCAGTAGTTTCGTTATAAACGTACTTCAAGATGAACGTTGTAGCATATTCACCATCAACCGAAACCTTAACAGTTGCAGTAGATGTGCGATATTCACCTATTTCAAACATAGGATGAAGACCCATCTTTACAGTTTGACCAGGAGCAAGGCTAATTGTGCGATCAACAAAGTTTACTTTAGGGTCTGTAATATCGATATCTTGACAAGAGCCAGTAATACCACACCAACTAAAAATAGCATTATAAGAATTACGATCGGGCGTAACACGTACGGTCAAATCAACCGCCTCGTCACCCTTGTTTGTAAACCAGGGATCGTTTTCGGGGAAACCACCCACAATGCCCAACGCGTCATCGTCGTAGAGATTGAATGTGATAACCTCGTTCTTTCCAACAACCTTACCAAGGTTCGTAATCTCCACTTGTGCCGAAAGCTGAACGGCAAAGCAAGCCAAGAGAGCGAAAAGAGTAAAAATCTTCTTCATAAGTGTATTGTTTTTTGTTTTTATTGATTTCAGCATTTTGTATTACTTACGCATAGCGCCAGCGTTAGTCAGCAAAGGTTGGTCAACCACCTGCATCACGCCTTCGCTGTCGTTATAGTAGAATGCAACGATAGAAAGATTTGCAGGCACCCAAGGTGTTTTATTCTTAAGTGTGCTAAAGTCGGGGAACTGATATTCGTAGTCCTTGCTCAGCGTTTCGCCATCATTAACAGTAAGCTCATCGCCATAAGGAGCACTGATTGAAGCACGGAACACATGGTTGTGAATATAGTCGAAGTTCCTTGATCCATCCCCCATCAACTGGTATTTCTTCACATTGCTTTCGGTGAGCCACACTTGCAGTTTACCAGTAGCATTTTGCTTGCCCGTCACCTTTACGGTGAGCTTAATGGTTTCCACACCATTGGCATCTGCCATGTAGCCATGCGAAACGACCTCAATGCCCACCTTGGGTTCAATAGCACTGCGGTTAATAACCGAAGCTGCCCATTTCTCTTTATCATCAATCGTACCCATGCGGTCAACCCAACCTTTCGGGAAAGACGATACCCCCCAATGCGCCACATAATCGTTGCCTTGTGCATTTGCCAAACCCTGCGGACTTTTTGTTTCAGACAATGCGTTTGAGCCTCCGTGCACCGACACAGCAATAACATGGTCGGCACCATAAGCCTCTTGCAACTTGTGAATTTCCTCGGCAGCAAACGGACAGTTCATGCACTGTTGCCCCGTAAAATCTTCAATGAGCACGTTTTTCTTAAATTCCACGCGGAAGGGACCCGTAAAGCGTTCGTTAGGTTCCATCTCGTCGCAAGCCGTAAGCGCTAAAGCCGCTAAAGCAAAAGCAAAGAGTTTTTTATAGAGTTTCATGCGATGCAGAATGTTTTTTTAGAAGTTGAACGTGTAAGAAGCCTGCAAGCCCTTAGAAGCGGGCACATACCGACAAACACCACCCGAGCAATTATAGCCAGCACGTGTTTTGCCATAACCCACTTGCAAACGGTGTGAGCCTTGCGTAAAGGTTACGCTACCCGTGATGTAATGCACCTTGTTCGTGCCTGCACTTGGGTCAATCTGTCCATCAGGCGTATGCATAGGTACATGTGCATTGAATTGGTCGCTAATGGTAAACATAAAGTTGGGCAAAACCGAGAGTTCCAACAGTCCGAACCACCAGTCCTTTTGGTCCTGCTTTGTGTGGAGATATTGTGCCTCACCACGCAAAGTGATTTTTGGAGAGAACTGATATTTACCTTCGGCCACTAATATATGGCTGTTAATGATGGGACCTTCGCCTTCAACCACCTCCTGGTTATAACGCTGATAAGCATACATAAAGTTGAGTTTCAACTGTTTGCTCACCTTCTTATCCACCTGCACATTGACGTCTTGATAATACACGCCCCCATTCATCTTAAAGAAGGGGTATTTAGCTGTTTCAGTTTCAGCCTTAGGGTCGAACATCGTAGAACCCGATTCGTTAGCAGCTAACTTTTCTTGTCCCAAGCCGCGAATATGCGAAACATTCACCTTCACATTCGTGCCATACTTACCGCCCAATGCTGTGCGACGCTTAAAGTTATAAGCCAATTCGCCTTGGAAAGCCCATTCGCCAGGAGTCATTTGTGTGGCATAAGGATAGAGCGAAGCAAGCGCATAAGTGTGTTGCATAGAGAAGGCAGGCAAGTGGTTAATGTAGCAAGCACTTGTTTCCTTATTTGCTGTAGCACGCGAGCGGAAAGCCATATCCTCACTACGCTTAGCTTGCAACAGCACACTCATGCCACGTTTTGAGTAAGACCCCGATAGCATCAGTGTTTTACCACGCTTATATATATAGTCGTTGCTGCTCGAGGGGTCTTGACTCTTCCAAGCATATTCAGCCAAGAAGTTGTAGTTTCCCTTTTGCAAGTTGGCACGCACATCAAATGCTGCCACATCCTTAGGCAAGTTAAGACTATAAGCCTGCATAATAGTGGGGTCTGATTCAGAATAGCCATTTTTCACAATCGTACTCTCAGCCTCTCCCTTATGGTTGCTTACGCCTGAGAAGCCTAAAGTCAAACGCGTATTCTTTTCGTCCATCTTCTTCACCCACTGGTCCACATTCAGCTCCAAGTCGCCACCCCAAGTCCAGGGCGAACAATTATCCATATTGCGGTGATGCCAGTAATAACGCTGTTGTCCGCCAAGCAATTTAATGTTTACACCCTTCAAGGGTTTCAGTGCCAAGCGTGCACCGCGCAGAGAGTTGTCAATGCCGAGTGAACGTTCTTCATAAGTGCGGAAGATGAGTCCCGAGCCAAACTGGTCGTAGAAGTCACCCAAGGTGAGTTCAGCCCACTTATAATTGCCTTTTACATAGAAGTTAGGCACACCCCAACCCTTAAAGTCGTTTTCAAAACCAGGCAGGGGATGATCAAGATATTCAAGGCGAGCACCAGCCTGAAAGTATTTATTAAGCAAATTAAGTTCGGCATAGGTATTGGTCATAAACTTATCGTCGTAGACCCCAGTACCAATTTTATCGTCCTGACTCACAGCAGTGAGCACATCACTCTGAATGCTGCCGTGCAGGGTAAACTTTTTTGCACCATCAATGCCGCCCTCACGCTGCGCATGCAGTGAAAGGGCGGCACCGAGTAATGCTAATGCCGTAGTGGCGGCGAAACGTTTCATGTAATCGTAAAATGTGTGACGTGTGTTAATATGCAACTGTTATTAAATAGGTATACAATTTTTCGTGCTTGAAGCACACAGTGTTTAAAGCCTCATCTTGCCTACCCACTTATCGTAGCATATTATTTAATCAGTTCTCTAACCTTTTCAATGAGGTGTTGTTCACCCCCTTCTGTATAACCGCTGCGACTTTCCACAATTTTACCATTGCCGTCAATCACAAATACATGAGGAATCATATTCACACCCATTGCACGACGGAAGTCGCTGTTAGGGTCGAGCAACACTTGGTATTCCCAACCAGCAGCATCCACCATGGGCTTCACCTTCTGTGCATTTTGTGCTTCGTCAATGCTAATAGCCACAAGTCGAACACCTGTTTCGTCTTGCCAATCGGCATAGACTTCGTTAATTGCTTTAAGCTCGCGGTTGCAAGGCTTGCACCACGAAGCAAAGAAGCTAATGATGAAAGGTTTGCCGTCGTTGCTCAGCGTAGCTGTATCAATGACTTTACCGTTGATGTCTTTTAATTTCACAGAGGGGAGCTGCGCAAAGGCACTTCCCATCACGCTCCAAAGCAAGAGCATGGTCAGGAATATTTTTTTCACTTTCATTTTGGTTGATATTTTCGTTATTGTGTGGCAAGAAGTTGGTTTTCATTGCCTTTGCCTTATATATTTGCTGCAAAATTACACTTTTCCAATATATCAACCAACATAATGAATAGATAAAATGCGCTTTTCGTGTTTTTTTGCAATATTTATGCAGAATATAGGGGAAATAATGAATAATTTATGATGTATAGTAATGTTCAAAAAAATAACTTCTGCAACTTTTAACGGGCACTCCTTAATGATAGCAAACCATTGAAGTCGTCTAAACTTTTCTGACGAAGATTAGACGACTTCTTTATACGTTATTCATTATTTTACCATTGAATATAAGTACATTCCCCCTAAAATTTAATTTTGTTGTTGATAATTTTGCATTGTATGGCACAAAACCTTACTTTTGCAACATAAGAGACAAATGTTAAGTCTCTTAAGTTACGGATTTAGTCAAGGCGGGCTGCAAGTCCAATGAATTCCATAGCCTTTATTATCATAACCTCTTACCCCACCTCAGGACCTATGAAGAAATTATTCGCCATCCTTGCCCTACTTACCCTTACCAGTGGTGCGCAAGCGCAAGTACAGAAACAAAAAGAGTCGTTCGAGGCTTTTAAGAAAAACATACGTAATCGGTACGAGAATTATTGCAATGCCATGCTTAATCGGTATGCCGACTTCTTGGATGTGGTGTGGAAGGACTTTGAACAAAAAAGACCTGTTGAGCGTTTTAGAAGTCCTAAACCCAAAGAACGCCCCGTGGCTAAGGAGCCTAATCCCGTAAAACTTATCCCCATGCCTAAACCTGTGGTGGAAACTGTGCCTGATGTAAAAAAGCCTATTGCGCCTAAACCTACACCAGCTCCAGTCCCAGCTCCCACTCCTAAGCCAACACCTGCAAAACCTGTAACTCCTACTGTGCCTGCAAAGCCTGTAACTCCTACAGTTCCTGCAAAGCCCGAAAAGCCTGCAAAGCCCGAAAAGCCTGCTAAGCCTGAGAAAAAGACAAAGCAGAAGAAGCAAACGCTCCCCGAAAAGCCAGCTAAGCCCACAAAACCTGTTACCCCCACAGTGCCCGCTGTGCCTAAAGCTCCCTCGGTGCCTGTTGTGCCTGTAACACCTGTGGTTCCCCATCCTACAGAGCCTATTCCCAATGTTGCACCCACACCAGCCCCCGACCGCACGTCAAAGGTTAGCTTCGACTTTTATGGACTCGACATAAAATTGCCGAAGGTTGAAATTCCCGTCAACAAAATTGGCGAGATGGGGAATGGCAATGCCATTAAGGCGCTTAACAATTCTACATTCGAGGCTAAGGCACTACCCGCACTGAAAAAGCAAATTGACGAGATGCAACTGCCCGACTACTTTGTTGCAGAATTGGTGCGCGACTATGCTAAGGCTTTGATTGGGGATGCCTCGATTGTGGCACGCACCAATTTGATGCACTACATATTATTATTGTGTGGCTTCGACATTCGTCCTGCCTACGAGGTAACAACGGGTACACCTATATTACTATTCCCCTTCAACCAAATGGTTTTTGCTCGCACTTTTTTGGAACTGAATGGACAAAAGTTTTTTATATTCACCCCCGATCTCGAAAAACTAAATGTGGAGGAAGCTCGTTTCCGCACGCCGCAATTTAGTTCTCCGATGAAAGAGTTGCGCAATGTGGACCTTGTTATTCGTAAACCGCTCAACATTAAAGGGGAGGTTCACAACTACACACTGACCCAAGGAGGCATCACCGTGAAAGGCTCAGTTAACGAGCGTTTGATGAAGATGGTTTATAAATATCCACAAATGCCTGTTCCATGTTATGCACAATCCGTGCTCGACGCCAACACGCATCGCGAGGTTGAGGAGCAAATTAAAGCTCAAATTGGCACAGAGGTAAACTTGGGCAATGTAAACCGCTTGCTCCACTTTGTGCAATCGGCTTTTGCTTATGCTACCGACGATGAGCAGTTTGGATTTGAAAAGCCCTATTTCTTTGAGGAATTGCTTTATTACCCTAAGTGCGACTGCGAGGACCGCTCTGTGTTCTACGCCACTTTGCTGCGTAACGTGATGGGGGTTAACAATCACCTCATTAACTTTCCTGGACATGAGTGTGTTTCTGTTTCGCTACCTAACGAAAACATTTTAGGTTCGTTCTACGAAAATAACGGTGCGCAATTCTACATCTCCGACCCCACCTTTATTGGTGCTAACACAGGACAATGTATGCAACAATATCGCAACACAGCTCCAAGGGTTGAACCATGGTGACTTTTTTAGAAATGCTCTTTTCTATAAACGGGGGATTGTAAATAGGGGATTGCACTAAAAAATCCCCCACCCTAATCATTTAAACAAATTCATGGACTTGTGTCTTATGCACTTTTTTTAAGACACAAGTCTTTTTTTCGGAAAAACTTCACTATGAAACCATTCTTTCTAACACTGCTCATGGTGTGCTATTCTGCCGTTATCCCCTGTTTAGCACAAGGAGAGGACACACCTCTCTCACCTAAGGAACTGAAAACGCTTACTAAAAAGGCTAACAAAGGCAATGTAGACTGCATGCTGCGTTTAGCACTTCATTATTCACAGGGTGAAAACCGAGACTCCTTAACTGCACTACGTTTTTTGAAAATGGCTGCCGACAAGGGCAATGCTGAAGCACAAGCTGAGGTGGGACTACAATATATGAACCGCCATACGCCTCAAGACACCGAAACTGCCTTACACTATAATCAGTTGGCTGCAGACCAAGGCAACGCCATGGGGCTTTATAACTTGGGGGTTCTATACCTCTGCACCGAGGGGGATGCAAACGAAGAACGTGCTACCGAATGTTTTAAGCAAGCAGCTATGAAGGGAATGGCTTTGGCTCAATACTTCTATGGCTTATTGCTCGGCAATAACAACGAAACTGCCGAACAGAGCATCTATTGGTTGCAAAAAGCAGTTGACCAAGGCTTTTTGCCAGCCTTCTCAAAATTGGCTATACGCTATATTGCGCAACAAGATTTTGCAAATGCCTTGAAATATGCACAAATTGCCGCTAACGAGGATGACGCTACGGCACAAGGCATTTTGGCTACTATCCTCTATGCAGGTTGTGGCATAGAAAAGGATGCTGAAGCGGCTCGCTATTGGGCATTAAAGTCTGCCCAGCAAAATAACGACATGGCACTGTGTGTGCTAGGCAGCATTTACTACGATGAAGAGAACTACGCCTACGCTCGCTCTTATCTTGAAAAGGCGGCAGCTTTAGGAAATGACCAAGCTTGTCTACTTCTTGCCAGCATGTATGCAGAGGGTAAAGGCGTTGACAAAAATGAACAGTATGCCATCAACTACCTCAAACAGGCTGCTAATCGGGGTAACAAAAATGCCCTAAAGCGTTTGAACGATTTAAAATAAAGTAACCATTCTGCAAACAACATCTGTTTGCTTATTAAAAGGCTCCCCCCAAAAGAGACTTATAACGCTGCAATGTGTTGCCACTCCTCATCCTCATGTAGCAGACTTAACTGCCCATCTACATTTAGGCTATAGCACATTGTAGATGGAATGTCTACCGAATAGTTGCCAAAGCTATTGCGCATAATGCAATAACTATCGGCATGATGGAGTGTGCTTTTTAGGCTTAGGATTTGTCTTTTTAGCAAAGCTATCATAGGGCCACGCGTAGAATAGTCGCAAATGTTGGGAGCTTTAGAGGCTTCGCCACCAAAACGAGCATAAACCAACCGATACTTTTGCATCAGTTGTGCCATGCGACGGTTGTAAACCTCTAACCTTTGCTTACCTGTGGGCAACGTAAAGTTTATTCCTCCATGAACCGATTCAAGCAGAAATAGGGCATAAAGTGCTTTTTCACGACGATGCACGCCCCCTAACACCAAGTCGGCATCAGGAAATTTTATGTTTCCACTCGCAGCATCAATCACAACCGTGCTCTTAATGCCACGCTGCAACATGAGCAAATCGAACACTTGACGATAAAACCCTTTGTAAACAAAGCGCTCGGGCTGTTCGTGCAGATAATTAAGTTGCAAATTACTATAGTATTGCGCGAAAATGCCAAGCAACTTTTTTACACGCTGCACCATGTCGTTACCTACTTCAAAAAGCAAAAAGTGGGAGAACACTTCGCCATCCGTTACCGACTCGCCCACCTTTATCATGACCGAAGGAGAAACCATCGACATCTCGCGCAACCCTAATTTGGCAGAAAGCAGTTCACGACAAAACGCATGTGTTTGCATGCTGCATAAACTGAGCAAAGCCATGGCAATGCGTTCGGCACTGGCTTTGGGATAAAGAAATTTCACCATGTTGCTCAACGCTTCTTTATCTAAACTGCCATAATGTGCCGAAAGCCGCGGAATATACACAAAGTCTAAGCCTGCCAGCCGAATCATGTTTTGCAATTCTTCATAATGTGCGTCAACTTGTTGGTGTATACTTTCGTGAGCTTCAGCCTCAACATAAAGCAGTTGGTTTTCATCAAACCGCATCAAGTCGTTATTCACCGAGAGCACAGTGGCAGCCTCGCGCTCATCATCTAATAGCACACAATGCAAAGCAAGCATTAGCAAAGCTTCGGAGCGTACAAAGTGATTATCGCTCATGGCAACCTTCGTAAAATCTCCCATCATTTGTTGGCGTTCTTCGGCATCAAGCATAGTCAAGGTTTGAATGGCGGCAGCAAAGGTGATATTCTCTGCTCGGCATTCGTCTTCATGAGTTATTTTGTATTGCTCGCGCAGATGGTCTAAACAGTCCATCTCATTGATGTCGATTATTCCATCCGCCTTTACCAGGTCGGTCAACACACGCATTAAGCTTGCTTTTTCTTCTTGCTTCATTTACTATATATATATTATAGGAGTGTTTCTCTAATATATGCAGCCAATTTTAGGGAGGTGAAAAACTACATACTGCGTAAGAAACATGGTTTACTTGCAAAAATACAAAAATATATTGTATCTCCTAAAATTCATTTCATTTACCTTATGCGATAACCTTACCTTGAGGCTTTATAAAGAAGCCTGGTATTAGAATGAGGTTCTTGGGGAGTTAAAAATTTATGTGTTTTACTCCAAAATCGTTTTAGTTAAAACGTTTCAGCGAGTTAACTAAAACGATTTGGCGAGTTAACTAAAACGATTTCGGAGTGTTTTTGATGCTATGGGATTGTCTTTTGCGCCAGCATTACCCGTTAGGGATCCTTAAACGAAAAATCCCTTGCAAAAGTATTACTATATTACCTTGCCATTTAATATGGTAATACTTGCCCATTTAATACGTATTACTTTGCCAAGTATTACTATAATACTTTTTCAACACACATTCTGTGCTTTTTTCAACAAAAAAGTCTATTGATTAACTCGACCAAGTTAATTGATTAACTTTGCCTTTTCTATTGATTAACTCGTACGTGTTAATTGATAGACTCGGAAAGGGAATATTGAATACGGATTTTGCTGATTGAACAGACTTCTTTCTCTTCGGACTGAAAGGGATGAAAAGAAGGATGGTTTCTTGCACAATATGTTCGTCCTATGAAACGGTTGTTCGCCTACACCCAAATGCACAACTACGGCATGTGAAGTTTGAGGTTGTGCATGCAAAAACGATACAGAAAAATGCAGATTTTGAACACCCTAACAATTTTCTTTGTCTTAGCATGCAACATTTTGCACAAAACAACTAACTTTGCTCCCTCAATACGCATATATTTTGTAACAATGATTGACACCATTATCAATGCTGCGCTCAGAGCTGGACGCGCCATTATGAACATCTATAACCACCCCGACTTAGATTGGCAGGTGGAACGCAAAGCCGATAATTCGCCTTTAACATTGGCAGACCGTGAGTCGCACCGCGTAATTGCCGAAGCTTTAGAGGCGACTCCTTATCCCTTGCTTAGTGAGGAAGGTGCACATCTGCCCTATGATGAACGCAAAGATTGGCACTCGCTGTGGATTGTTGACCCATTGGATGGCACAAAGGAGTTTTTGAAGAAGAACGATGAGTTCACGGTGAACATTGCTTTGGTTACCGATGGAGTGCCTGTGATGGGCGTGATTTATGTGCCTGCTAAGCACCAACTATTTTGGGGCGAAAAAGGTCAGGGTGCCTTTACGGCTGAGGTTGACCCCGAAACTTTACATGTGGGTAAGCCTGAGGCTTTGCCGCTTAAAGGGGCTGATTGGGGACGTCCCTTCCGCGTAGTTGCTTCGCGCTCGCATCTTTCGCCCGAAACTGAAACTTTCATTACTGACTTGCGACGCCATCACCCCGACTTGGAGATGGTGAGTGCTGGATCTTCGCTCAAGCTATGCTTGGTTGCCGAAGGTAAGGCGGATATTTATCCGCGTTTGGCTCCTACGATGGAGTGGGACACTGCTGCAGGACATGCCATTGCCTTGGCTGCTGGAAGAAAAGTGCTTGATGCGCAAACTGACTTACCGCTTACTTACAACAAAGAAGACTTGCACAACCCTTGGTTTGTGGTGAAGTAGGGAGTTTTTTGAACAGCTACTTACGATTTTTAAAAATGGTGTGTGTGTGTCATGATGTAAAGAGACACACCCGAATTTTCCCTTTAAGGCTTTATGCAACCCCTATTCGTTATTATAGTTTTAACCTTCGTGGTATTGGCACTGATTAAAGACCGCATGCGCCCTGGACTTGTGTTGCTCTCGGGTGCTGTGGTGTTTTTGTGTGCTGGCATACTTAGTCCCAAAGAATTGCTTGAGGGATTTGCTAACAAGGGCATGATTACTGTGGCTATGCTCTTTTTGGTAAGCGAGGGTGTAAGACGGTCGGGCATGCTCGAGGCATTGCTCAAACGCTTGTTACCACATGACAAAACGAGCAATAGTGTGCGACGTGTGCAAATGCGCATGTTGCCCACGGTGGCTTTTATTTCAGCTTTTTTGAATAACACGCCTGTGGTGGTTATTTTTGCTCCGATGGTAAAACGCTGGGCTGAAAAACATGGTGTGGCTGCTACAAAATTGCTCATTCCCTTGTCGTATGCCACCATTTTGGGAGGCGTATGCACACTTATTGGTACAAGCACGAACTTGGTGGTGCATGGCATGGTGATTGATGCAGGCTTTGAGGGCTTTTCGATGTTTGAGCTGGGTAAGGTGGGCGTGATTGTGGCTGCGGTGGGTCTGCTTTATGTGTGGTTGTTCTCGAACAAATTGTTGCCCACTGAACGCATTGACCGCGATGAGAACACACGACCTGATGAACTTTTGCATGGTATGCACCGCATTGAGGTGGTGTTGGGAGCTCGTTTCCCCGCCATCAATCGTCGCATCATCGACTTTGACTTTAAACGCAAATATGGTGCAGACATTCTTGAACTGAAACGGGGTGGTGTTACCATGATTATGCACGACATGCGACGTGAACGCTTTCATGAAGGTGACACTTTGGTGTTGCTTGCTAACGATGACTTTATGAAGAACTGGGGCGACTCTTCGTTCTTCCTTATGGTGTCGAATGGCAAAGAGCAGGACTTTAAGATGCCACGTTGGAAGTGTTGGCTCTCAGTTATTTTGTTGTTCTTGATGATTGTGGGGGCTACTGTAGGCGAGCTTCCTGCTGTGCGTCAGGCAGTTCCACGCATGCACTTAGACATGTTTTTCTTTGTGTGTGTAGTTACTATTATCATGGCTTGGCTCAATATTTTCCCTGCTCGCAAATATACCAAGTACATTTCGTGGGATATACTTATTACCATTGCTTCGGCTTTTGCCATTAGTAGGGCTATGCAAAACTCGGGCATGGCAGACGCTGTGGCACAATTCACGGTGGAACTGAGCAAGAGTTGCAGTCCGGTGGTGTTATTGGCAGTGATTTTCATTATTACCAACTTGTTTACGGAGTTAATGACTAACAATGCTGCAGCGGCTTTGGCTTTTCCGCTTTCGTTGAGCATTGCACAACACATGGGTGTGAGCCCTATGCCTTTTTTTGTAACTATCTGCATGGCAGCCTCAGCGAGTTTTAGCACGCCTATTGGTTATCAAACAAACTTAATTGTGCAAGGTGTGGGCAATTATAAGTTTGCCGACTTTGTGCGCATTGGGCTTCCGCTCAACATCATTGCTTTGGTTATCACCGTTACCATTGTTCCCTTGCTTTGGCCTTTCTAAACAGGTGTAACAAGGCATGAACAAAAAATATCTATGGCATTTGCGTTTTGAGGGGACGCTAATTCCCCATTTGATAAAAACGCAAATGCCATAATTTGTATTAACATAAGTTCGAAATAAGTTTAAATTACCTCATTTACAAGTATGAACAAACAAGAAAGTTTAGAACTAAAAGGCGTAGCTATACTAATGATGCTTTTTCTTCACCTTTTTAATACGCCAGAACGTGCAGCAGAGTGTTACAATCTTTTGTATATAGGAGATAAGCCTCTGTCCCTGTTACTGAGTCGTATAGGTGGAATGTGCGTACCTATCTATATTTTTATTTCTGGTTATGGACTTGCTGCTTCATGGCAGAAGCAACCCAATCATCAGTTACATCCTTTGAAACGAATTTGGCGCTTGTTTGGCATGTATTGGACTGTTTTTTTACTTTTCATTCCTTTGGCAAGTTATATAAGACCAAGTGAATATCCTGGTAGTATCGGTGAATTCGTATTGAATTTCTTTTGCCTAACATACTCTTACAACGGAGAATGGTGGTTCTTGCGTTCTTATATTCTTATGGTATTGTTTTCTCCATGGATTATAGGTTGTATGATGCGAGGGAAAAAACAACGCAAAAGCATGATTATTGTCGCTGCCATAAGCTATATGGTATGGGCTGTATTATCTAAAACACATTGGATGCAAGATTTTTATGTAATGGATGTTGTAAAGAATTTTTTACATATCTATTTTTCCTTTGTCTTCGGTGTATGGCTGTTCTGTACGGGGGGGGTATTTCGTTTACGTACGAAGTTAGATACACTATCCGCAAATCGTAGATGTTGGGTAATAGCAACTGGCATAGCTTTACCTCTTATTTTATGTTTTGTCTACGAAAAAATGTTCATAAAAGCCATTGCAATGATGCCTCTTTTGCCTTTCTATCTTATGCTCAATAGAGCTGGATGGGTGAAATGCGTGTTATGCTATTTGGGGCGTCATAGCACCTATATGTGGCTTACACACTCATTCTTTTGTTATTATCTTTTTCACGATTATATCTACGGCTTACGCTATCCTGCACTAATGTTTGGTGTACTAATAATGCTTGCACTCATATCGTCCTATGTATGTAAGTGGGTGCATGATGGTGTTGCACATCTTTTCTCTAAATTGTACTTACGCACACGTTAGCAAGATGCAAAAAAATTACATCTGTGTAACATTTTTGACAAGCACAGCAAAATAATTACACTTGTATATTATTGATTTTCAATGCTTTTCTGTATATAGCAACATTTATACTAATATTTGCAACATCTGTACTAACACGTTCGTGCGAAATTGCCGTATCTTTGCATCGTGAATTTAAGCAAGCTACTGGCTGTCTGCGTGAGCACATATATCTAATATATATAAAGCGTTCGCGGATTACACTCCATTAGCCAACACAAACTAAACACATAGCAGACGCGATCTGCACACATAATGATCAACCCAAATAACATTATGTTCCGCGTACACACAACGCTATATGCCCCACAGCACATGCCAGAGGCAAGCTTGCTAACATGCACAACGCACGCACAACCGCGTGCAACTTTTTAAAATGGAATTCTAAAAATTCTGATTTCAAAATTCTAAAACTTAGGCAAGAAAGAAAAAGACATATAGGTTTAGGTTAATTGCTCGGGTAAAAAAGGTTGTTAAGGAAAGAAATAGAGTTTCGGGCATCCCCGAGTAGTGCTTTGAAACTCACAGGAAGCGATGTTTTTAAAAACAATTTATTGTTTTTATGGTCGCATTCCTAAAATACGCCTCTGTCGACGCGAGTCGGTGGAGGCGGTTTTTTTTGTCATCTCTAAACCAATGAGAACCACTCTAAATTCTAAAAGCGTCAAAAAGTTTTTAATTCTCAATGAAGTCGTCTAAACTTTTATGAAGTTCAAGATTTGCCTTTATTTTTGAAACGATTTTTATATAAGATAGGCTGCACCTCAGCAAAAATCTCAAGCAAGCTTGGCTTTTTGCACTCGGTTTGCACTATCTTTGCAACAAATCTCCCTTTTCATCACAACCACATGCTACAATCTACACATCTCAAACAACTTATTCAGCAAGCAGGCTTTACAGCTTGCGGCATCACGCGTGCCACACAGGTTAGCGAACAACGCAGCCAAGAACTGCAACAATGGTTGGCTGAAGGCTGCCATGGTAAAATGGACTATTTGGCACGCAATGTCGACAAAAAGCTCGACCCTCGTTTGTTGGTTGAAGGAGCTAAAAGCATTGTTTGCGTAGCCCTGAATTATTATCCGGGGGATTGGGACAAAGAGGAGGATATGGAAGACGCTTGCAGCGATGAAACCAACCCAAAAGAGCGTATTCATCGCAAAAATGCACTCCGTTTGTCACGCTATGCCTATGGCACTGACTATCACGAGGTGGTAAAAAACAAACTACGTCAAGTGATGCAACAAGCAGGACTCACTGAAGGCGTAGACGGACGTGTGTTTGTAGACACAGCTCCCATCGACGAGAAATATTGGGCAGAACAATGTGGATTGGGATGGCGCGGTCGCAATAGCCAACTCATTATCCCAGGCATGGGTAGTTTCTTTTTCTTGGGCGAATTGGTACTCACGCACGAAGTCGACCAATATGATGCGCCAGCACAAAACCATTGTGGCACTTGCCAACGCTGCCTTGAAGCTTGTCCCATGCAAGCTTTAAAAGGCGATGGAACCTTAGATGCACGCCGTTGCCTTTCATACCTCACCATTGAATGTCGGGATGACTTGCCTCAAGAAGCAAAGAAAAAAATGGGATACTGCTTTTATGGTTGCGACCGATGTGCCGAAGTATGCCCTTGGAATCAACGTTTTGCCCATGCCACAACCGTTGAGGAATTAAAGCCACGCAAGTCGCTACTCAACATGACACCCACTGATTGGAAGAATCTGTCTATTGAGCACTACCGCCAAATCTTTACACACAGTGCGGTGAAAAGGGCTAAATTCGAAGGTTTGATACGTAACATTCGCGCTTGTACAGAAAATATTGAATAAGCATCCTATTAGTCTGTAAAGTCTAAAAGTTTACGCTAATAATGCGCCCTGAAAGGGCAATAGCGCCTAGCCCAGGGCAAGCGAAGCGACACCCTGGGT
>OWJF01000129.1_pt1 | contig 35656 bp, 32 predicted proteins | sample 1732941 | NCBI WGS metagenome assembly OWJF01 (sample SAMN05065770, study PRJEB22554) | human gut metagenome | biome: ENVO:2100002; feature: ENVO:00000062; material: ENVO:00002003 | host: Homo sapiens | place: USA
GTAATAAGTCGCTATTGTAGTATCGTATCTATAATATTACCTACTAAAGAACAATAACAGTTATCAATAGCATGTATTACTTATTACTTATTACCTATTACTTGAAAATACATAGTTTGTATTACTTATTACCTATTACTTGTATACACATAGTATGTAATACTTAATACTTAATACTTAATACTTAAAAAATGTCCTCTGCATCTTATAGCCACGTACTTAAATACACTTGGTTGTTTGGTGGTGTGCAAGGTTTGGGGTTGTTGGTAAGCATATTGCGCAACAAGGCAGTAGCCCTATTCCTTGGTCCATCGGGTTTAGCCTTGATGAACATCTATAACACGGCAGCTAATCTGCTCAACCAAAGCACCAACCTAGGCATTAGCTTCAGTGCCATCAAGGACATCGCCAGTCAGCAAGCTACGGGCGATATTGAAGCTGTGCGTCAAAGTGTACAATCAGTGCGAATTTGGAGTGTAATGGCAGCCTTTTTAGGTGTAGTATTCACACTCATTGCCAGTCCTGTTCTCAGCTATTTTACTTTTGGTAATTATCATTACACTCCAGCCTTTGCTTCCCTCTCTCTCATGGTAGGCATGATGACCATTACGGGGGGCGAATTGGCAATACTTAAGGGATTAAAGTGCTTAAAGCGAGTAGCAGTCGTGTCTGTGTTGTGTGGTGTGCTCTCGCTTATAGTCTATGTTCCTATTTATGGTCTTTGGGGCATGTCGGGTATTATCCCCGCCTTGTTGCTCAGCACCCTTGGCATCTTGCTCATCCACCTTTACTATAGCCATAAAGTAATGCCTTGGCAACTACGTGGCATCAATCGTTCTACGCTCAAATATGGCATACCTTTCGTAAAACTCGGTTTGGCATTCATTGTGGCTGGAGTCTTTGGTCAAGGTGCAGAATATGTGATGCGAGCACTTTTATTGCGTGTAGGTGGTATGGACATTGTGGGCTTTTATAACTGCGGCTTTATTATGGTGGTTAGTTACGCATCGCTTGTGTTTACCGCGGTTGAAAACGACTACTTTCCGCGTTTGTCTTCTGTTATTCACAATCGGCACGCAATGATTGACACCGTTAACAAACAAATTGAAGTGTGTGTGCTGCTTGTAGCCCCTGTTCTTGTTGTGTTTGTGCTTTTCATTCCCATAGCTGTTCCATTGCTCTTCTCCAGTGCTTTCTCTCATGCAGTGGGTATGTCCACTTGTGCCGTGTTCTACATCTTTTTCAAGGCACTTACGCTTCCCGCAGGCTATTTACCCTTGGCAGCGGGGCACTCTAAGGTTTATATGAGTATGGAGATTGTTTACGACATACTCCTTGCTCTTTCCGTACCTCTTTCATATCATTTAGGTGGTTTGCAAGGTATTGGTTGGGGATTATCTGTTATGGGACTTATTGACCTTTTTATGGTACACATAGTTTATCGTATCAAGTATGGCTATGTGTTCCGTTCTACTTCTCCTTGGGTGCTCTTCACACAGTTTGTGCTGCTCTGTACTACTGTTTATGCCGCTTTATGTCTCCCCCTTATGCATCGTTGCATCGTGGGAGCTGTTACAATACCTCTCTCTATAGTTCTCTCTGTTCGTTTGTTTAATCGCGAAACCCAACTTTGGAATAAGATAAAAGGATTTTTTAAAATCAAGACTAATTAAGTCAAAAAAAAGATTTTCAAAGAAATCAAGATGAATGAATCCCTCAAAAAGAAATTCAAAGAATTCAAGATAAAGGGATATTAAAAAACGAGATTATGATAAAAATCACCATATTAGTAGCTATCTATAATGCCGAGCACTATTTAGCGCAATGCCTTGATTCGCTTTGTGAGCAAACTTTGCGCGACATACAAATAGTGTGCATTGATGATTGCTCTACTGATGCTTCACCTCAAATCATTGCTCGTTATGCTGCCCACGACTCCCGCATTGTTAGTTTGAAAACGGCTCATAACAGCGGACAAGCTGTGGCGCGAAACTTAGGACTGTCTGTGGCTGAGGGGGAGTACACCACCATGCTTGATGCTGATGATTGGTACGCTCCTGATGCTTTGGAACGTGCTTACCAGGCGTTGCAAGCAAATGCTGAAAACGATGTAGCTGTGATGCGTGTTATGCTCTACGATCAAGCCACAGCTACAGCAACCAACTATCCAAACGCCACACAACAACGCACACTCTCGGGTGAAGAAGCCTGTCGTCTGAGTCTTACAAGTGGCATTCCTGGCATTAACCTTGTGCGCACCAGTTTGCACCAACGTTATCCCTATGACACTACTTGCAAATCGTATAGCGATGACAATACCACGCGTCTGCATTACTTGCACGCTCGTTGTGTAGTGTTGACCGATGCCGTCTACTATTATCGATTGCACGCTGCATCGTGTACGCATCAGTGCAGTATGAAGCGCTTTGATTACATGGAGGCAAATTGGAGCATGATGCAGCAGTTGCAACACGAAGTATCGTTGGGCAATGTGCATCATCCTCAAGAGTTGTTGCGTATTTACGAAACCCATCGTTGGGAGAATCTTATAGGCTGTTATGGTTATCTTTATAAGTTTCGTAAGCACTTCACAATTACGCAACGGCAAGAAGTGTACCGTCGTATGCGTCAAATGAAACGTACTTTTAACTTTGCGTTGGTCGCTCCTTGTGTCAAACGTAAATTTGGCTTCTGGCCCATAGCAAATTTCGCTTTATTCCGTTTGCAACTGCACGTATATTTCAGCATCAAACAGCATGTGTTAGGACGTACGGTAGATTGGTAATGTGTTCTTTTTTGAATAGCTTAGTTGTTCACATGATAGATATTAGATTCTTATGATGGAAATTGAAGATTTTATAGATGCACTTGAGTCGTTTGTCAAGTCAGAGTTACGAGCCAGTATGGAGCCTGCCGATTATAATAACGAGGCAATAGAGATAATAGATGCTCGCAACCATTTGTTTCGTAATGTAGGTAGGATGCACACTGATGAGTCGCTCAACATCTACGCCATTCGCGACCTCTGTCACGTAGACGAGGAAACCCTTGAAACAGTTCCTAATCGTATGAAGTTTAAGGCTATTGCAAAAAATTACTTCTAACTCGGGGCATTTTTTGTAGTTCTAAGTGGGGCATTCAAATATTGCTCCCCTAAAGAAGCTTTGCAAACTAACGCGAGGTAGGGCAAATACACAAAAAAAACCTGCGGAACGCGGTCCCACAGGTTTCAGTTTCTCTCGTTGTTGTAGCGAGTTCGCTTAGCTGAATAAAACTTCAGTTAGGCAGCAGGCTCTCATGCATTAGCAGTTGAGTCTACAGCTGCAGAGTCAGCAGTAGCAGCAGTTGAATCAGCAGAAGTTGAGTCAACTGAATCAACAACAGTTGAATCTACAGAAGCTGAATCAGTAGCAGCAGCGTCAGAAGTTTTGTTACCGCATGAAGCGAAAGAGATAGCAGCGAATGCTACGAACATGAAAACTAACTTTTTCATTGTGTTTGTAAAATTTTTAAGTAAAACAATCAATTGCCTTTGTAAAACGATGCAAAGGTACGGACTTTTTCTATCCATGCAAATGTTTCACCCTTTTTTTTTGATAAAACCACACGTTTTTGACGTTTTTTTATCTTATCTGTTTAATATGAAAAGCTGACATAGCATTTAAGCGTTAAAAACTTTGCGCATCACTTTTTGTTAGCTTCCTTGTTCATCTCCTTATCTATTCTAAACACCGTATACACCTCGAACACCATAGCAATGAAGAGTGTGATTTTCCATTCACCACCTCTGCAAGGTGGAATCTGGTAGACAGCCATAAACATCATGGCTGCACTAACCACCAAAAGTAGTGCTCCTATAATTTGTTGCCTTCTTAGATGCCGTATAATAAGGTTACGTCCTTCATACCTATCCATAATTTGGATAGGTGAAAAGAGTAGCGCTCCTATGGCATAAATCCACGGAGCTATTTGTGGCGCAAACAATGGCAGCAAGGCACCCACCACAAGCAGTGTGCCACCTATATATAATATGTATTGTTTCATGTTAGCCAAAAGTATGTTTGTGTTGATAAAGTGGAGGAAAGAGTTTTAGAGTGTTTCTTTAAAATTAGAAATTTCAGAATCATCCTTTACTCAGCCGAATCGTTTTCTATAACATACACATCCTCGTTAGCGGTTTTCATAAAGAGGTCTACGCGAGCCACGCGTTCCATAGCCTCGGGGTTATGTTCCAATTCGTTGAGTTCATGAGTATCCGCGTTATATCGGTTCTCATAAGTTTTAATTTCAGCTCTCAGCGTTTCATTGCGTTGGTGCATTTCATATCTGTGCCAAAAGCTATTGGGGTCGAGAAAGCCTACGATAGCCACAAAAATTACGATTGTCCACAAATATTTTCTATGAAAAATACTGATGCAAACGCGTTTAAAGGTCTGTCCCATACAGTCGTTTTTGAAATGTTTTTTTATTGCGCAAAGTTACAAAATAAGAAGCAGTTTGCCAAACCTATAATCACGTTTTGAAAATCCTTTTTAGCTCATGCAACTTTTGAGTCTTAGTCTTTGTTTGTTTTGCATTTGTAGATAGAGGTGTTTGATGCGCGAAAATGCTAAAACAAGCCCCTACAACAAAATGAGGCTTAGGGGGAAGATGTATTGGCGTAGCATAACAAGTTAAGCATGTTATCTTAATAAATAGGGGGAGAGAATAGAATGGCTGATAAATAAAAGATATCTGTTCTTTAAGAGAGAACTTGATAATTTTGCAAAAAAGCTTTTTCTTTAGAATCATTTCAGTATCTTTGCACGAAAAAATTAATTATAAATATTAAGTATGTACTTTTTAGCATGAGAGAACTTATGTATAGGCTACGAAAGTATGGTACTGTTGCCTTATTAGCTCTGATGGGAACAGGCAGTTATGCACAGCGCGTATCTGTAAAAACCAATGCCTTGTATTGGGCTACCGCTACACCAAACATTGGAGCGGAATTTAGACTAAACAGACGAATGACACTGAATGTAGAAGCATTGGGCAACCGACTGAAGGTAGGCTCAAAGTTTGATTCGCGCGTTTTGGCTTTTTCGCCTGAGTTGCGTTATTGGTTTAGTTTGCGTCCGCAAGCAGGACACTTTGTGGGACTGATGGCAGAAGCGGCAGATTATGACGTGACGTTGAAGAATAAAGTGTATAAAGGTGAGACGGCTGGAGCTGGACTAACCTATGGCTATTCATTTGTGTTGAGCAATCGTTGGAGCTTGGAGGCTACTGCAGGACTTGGAGTGATGGGGGTTCGCCATATGAACCATGATAAAAATGTTCCACAACCCACACAACCACAGACGGTGTGGAAGGTTGCGCCGATGAAGCTCGGCGTTTCATTTGTTTACATTATTAAGTAAGTATTCTGTTTGTTTATGAATATCTCATTTGTTATGTCCCTAAGTAATATCCGTCGGTTGCTGACGGTGTTATTGCTGTTTGTAACGAGCTTAGGCGCTTTGGCACAGAGCGAAATTATCCGTGTAACGGGTAAAGTTGTGGACTCTAAAAAGGGTGAACCTTTGGGTTTTGTGAATGTGACGGATATGGAGACGAAGCGATTGGTGGCACAAACCAACGTGGACGGACGTTTCTCCGTGAATGTGCATGCTAACACAACCCTGCGCTTTTCGATGATTGGTGCAGAAGTGATGAGTGTGAAACTGCGTGGACGCGACAGTTTGATGGTGCAGATGATAATGACCGATGTGGCATTAGGCACGGTTGAAACTGTGGCAAAGCGCGTGGTGAACCGCGTGATTGTGGAGCCAACACCGATGGAAATTGTGGGCAACACGGTATATTTTAAAAATGTGGTGGGTGTGCCCTCGAAGATGTTTGGACACAATCGCCGCTTGGTTGCTCAGCGCGTATTCAAAAATAAGACGCGTAAGCAAACTGTAATAATGCGCCCCTTGGTGTATGACGCAGTAGAGTATAACCAGACACAAGACCGCCTTTATAGCTTTGACATGAAGGGTAAGGATGGTGATCCTTTAGCTCCGTTTGTATTGATTAAGAATGACACGTTGCGTGATAAGAAGGTAGACCATCGTGACTCGTTTATGTATATGGACTCGCTTTATGTGAAGAACCCTGACGACGACTTCCAGGCCGTTACATTATTGGCTATTGAGGATTATAATCGCATTGTCTTCCGTGACACGTTGGTAACCTCAAAGGGTAAAATCAATCCGATGCGTTGGCTCGATTATTCGTTTGGTGCCAGCGAGATTACCGATGAGGCTCTCTACCCTAAAGCTATTCCGCAGTTGCGCGACAGTCGGGGTAACATCGACTTGCGTTTCCCCATTGGTAAAGCTGCCTTCGACCCTGAAGAAGCACACAATGCTGCTGAGATTAGCAAGTTGAAAGCACAGATTCAAGACATTGCTGCCACACGCGACGCTACAGTGCAGGCATTGAGCATCAATGGTACGTCTTCGCCCGATGGTCGCTATGCCAGCAACTTGGCATTGGCACGTCGACGTATGGAATATGCCATTAGTTACTTCCGCTCGCAAATGCCCGAGAAATTGCGTAGTGGTATGAAGTTTAGCTCAAACGCATCGGTTGCTCCTTGGAGCGAGGTGGCAAAATTGTTGCGTGCCGACAGTTTGGAAGAAGAGGCTGACAAGGTGGAGGCTGTGATGAAACTTTACAAAGGGGATGCTGTGAGCCAAAAAATGAAGCGTTTGCCCTTCTACTCAAAACTGTTGCTCAACAAGTATTTGCCGATGTTGCGCTCAGTGGGCTACACGATGAGCTACTCTATCTATAGAAACTTGACATTGGATGAAATTAAGGATTTGTATAAGAAGGATTATCGCAAACTCTCAGACTACGAATTCTTTAAACTTTATCGCAGTGAAGAGAATGACGCACAACGCGAAAAATATTTGCGTCAGGCACTCGAGGTGTCTCCCTCGTTTATGATTGCTGCCAACGATCTCGCTGCATTGCTTATTAAGCATAATAGGCCCGATGCCGATGTGTTGCGCAAATTTGCTGGTGAAAAGGCACCTGAGGTAGTTAATCGTAACCAGATGGTAGCCTTGTTAGCTAACCACGAATATCAAGCTGCCGATTCGTTGGCTGCCTATGTGCCTGCTACAGCCGAGAATCGCTTGTTGCTGGCAGTGAGTGGTGCCTTTATGGGTGACTATGAAGCGAACTACGATGCGATTGCTCCGACGGGTTTGCGCAATGAGGTGGTGTTGTTATTGGCAATGAAGAAAAATGATGTGGCATTGGAAAAGTCGAAAATGTTGACTGATGATGATGCTGTTACGCATTATATAAAGGCAATTTGCTTGCATCGCTCGAACGACACAAACATTGCAGCTGAGGCTAATCGCGAACTCAAGAAGGCACTTGAGTTGGACCCCGAGCTCATTGAGATAGCTGAAGGCGATGCCGACTTGAACGAACTGGACTGTATTAAGGAAATGAAAAATAAAAAAGAGGCACTCAAAAAATGAAAAAGTATAAATCATCACATACCTACGTAGCTGGGGGAACCCAGAGAGCGAAAGGTTGCAAGTCTGTGAGAAAGGCTATTAGTGTTTGTTGCCTCTTGGCGCTGTCAGTTCCTGGAGCCATCCATGCGCAGCAGCAGACAGACACATTGACTACGGATTTACCTAAAAGTGCGTTGGACTATATGTTGCAGCGTCCTCGCGTAAGCAAGCAGTATGAAAACAAACATTTGGGCGACCACTTGTTTACCGACTTAGGCTTGCGTGTGAATGCAGTGAACCTAATTGACATGAAACCTGGTGCACAAGCCCAGTGGGCAGTGGGCGATTTCATTACGCCTGAACATGGTGTGCGCTTAGGTGTAGGTGCAGGTATCTTCCGTACTAAAAGTCACGATGTGAAGATGGGCGAGTTATCGCTCGACTACTTGATGAACATCACGGCTTTGGCAAACCGTAACTACGAACAAGCACACCGTTTTGAGGTGTTGGGTGTAGCAGGTATCGACGCTGTGTATGCTCGTTACCAAGGCGAGAGTAAAAAGGCTTTGGGAGCTCACATTGGCTTGCGCGGACAGTATGCTTTCTCGCCTTATACTTATATATATATAGAACCCCAAGTGGGTGTGTTGCACAACAATGCTACCTTTAGTAATAATTGGCGTTGTGTGACCCCCGTGGCAAGTGTGTCGGCAGGCTTAGGTTATCGTTTGCTTTCGCCTGCAGAACGTGCGCATGCGTATGGTGCAATGCATTCGCCACGCTATGAACATTTTACGGATGGAATGTTTGTGGGCGTTGCTGGTGGTGCTTCGATGTTAGTAAATGCGCATCCCAGTACGTGGAAAGACCAAATGGGTGGACGTGCTTCGGTGAGTGTGGGTAAGTGGTTTGATGCTTACAATGCTGTGCGTTTAACACTCCCCGCAACGGTGCTGAAACAACCACAAGGCTCTAAAGTGAAGGCTGTGGGTGTGGCATTAGACTATATGGCTAACTTGCACAATGTGTTTGGTGGTGTAGATTTAACGCGTCGCTGGTGGGTGAATGGTGTAGCAGGTCTTAGTGTGAATGGCTCATCGTCAAACGACCAACGTAATGTTACTTGGGGTGTTGGAGCTGGTTTGCAGGGCAATGTACATTTGGGCGGAGGTGTTAACTTTGTGCTCGAACCTCGTGTCGATGTATACGATACGGATTATGCCATGGGCATGAGCACTTCGGGACGTTTCGATGTAGTACCTTCAATGCTCTTGGGATTTGTGTACACACACAATCCGTTGAGTGATTCAAAGATGCATAAGAACGATACCGATCCGTTTGTAACAAACTATTGGCACGACCACACTTTTATAGAAATGGCAGCTGGTGCTAATATCAATATAACGACTTCGAATTTGCGCCGTCCCTTCCGTTCACTCCGTCCGCAAGGCTATTTGGGTTTAGGCAAATGGTTTGCACCGCTCCATGGTGCTCGTCTTTGGATTCAAGCGGACAATACACGTTGTGATGCCTCGCAGACAATGAACCGCATAGACGTGGGTGCCGACTATTTGTTTAACTTTACAAATGCCTTTAGAGGTTACCAGGAAGATCGTCTCTTTGAGGTAACAGGTGGTTTGGGTATGAACCTTTCGGCACGTGAGGGTAAAAAGAATCTCTTCTTTGGCTTAGATGCAAGTTTGCGTGGCACATGGCATGTAAGTCCTTTCTGTGCGCTCTATGTAGAACCCAAACTGCAAGGCTATGGCAAGAACTATTTGCCCACAAGTATCAGTACAACCAAAATCGACTTGGTGGCATCAGGCATGGCAGGTGTGCAGTTTGACTTGCGTGCTTATGGTGTTAATCGTGTTTTGGCTGCTGATGTTTCAGAGAACGACGAGGCTAAGAAACGTGGCTTTATCTCAGTGGCTGGCGGTGCAGTAGGTTCTTTGAGAGGTGTTCGCAATAAGGAAACTTACAACGGACTGGGTCGCATCAGTTATACGTTGCCCGTGAGCGCTTTAGCAGCTTACCGCATGAATATCCAAGGTCGCTTGGGTAAATACAAGGGAGAAAAGTATGCCGACGCTATGGTAGGTGCCGACTTCATTTCGGACCTTACAGCACATGCTTATGGTTATGACGCAGATCGTGTGCTGAGTGTTTCGGCATTGGGCGGTTTGAATTTAGGTGCCGACTATAATAAGGGTCGTAGTTACTTTACTTCAGACATACACGTAGGTGGCATTCTTGCTGCGCGTGTAGCTCAAGACATGCACGTGTTTGTTGAACCCCAGTTGGGTTATCACATGTCGCGTCGTTTCAAGGAAGATCGCTTGTCGCGTTTGCAACCGTTGGTATTCTTGGGCGTAGATTATAGCTTAGGTCGTAACACAGGTGCTGTATTCGTAGAAGCTCCGCAAAAGCGTCGTTATGTAACAGTGAACATGGGTTCGGGCATTAACAGTATGAACCTGTCGGCACAGAAGGGGGCTTATCGTTTCACCTTCAATGCCTCGATGGGGTATGGTCAGTGGCTGACAGGCTTACATGGCTTTGAGGTAGACTTGGCTAACATGATGGTGAACCGTACACGTGATAGTCGCTACAATGTAACCGCCTTGCGTGCAAACTACATGATGAACTTGCGTACGGCTGTTACGGGTGAAAGTACAGACGATAAGTTGTTCCAATTAACGGGTTTGGTGGGTGCTTCGCTCAACATTAACTCGGGCAAGGATAACAGCAAAACACAGGTGGTTCCTGGTTTTGGTGCAGCATTGCAAGCAGGTTGGCGCATCTCTCCCTCGTTTGAACTTTACTTGCAGCCCGAAGCTGATTTCTACTCGCAAAAGATCATAGCTGGCGGTACGTCGCATCCGCTTGACGGACAGCTCACGCTTTCGGCGGGTACCAAGTTTAGTTTCTAATCCGTTCTCTTTTAGGAGAGTTTAAAAAAAATACCTGCCTCACAAGCAATTGTTTGTGAGGCAGGGATTTTTTATTGCAATTTCTTTTTGAAATAATCGCGATAGAGGGCGTAGCAGAAGGCTATAATGAGGTAGAGCGGCAGAAGCATTGTGCCGATAAAACCTACAATAACAAGTAGATAGACAAAATAGGTTAGGAACGTAGTAATCATTAGGGTGGGGGGCTTAACAAATATACTGATTACAAATCGTGTTGTTGTAATCGGTATTCCGCTAATTGTTCGTACTTCGTTCCAGGGCGTCCGTAATTAGCATAGGGATAGATGCTAATGCCACCACGAGGTGTGAAGAGTCCTGTTACTTCGATGTATTTAGGATTCATCAGTTTGATGAGGTCTTTCATAATGATGTTAACGCAGTCTTCGTGAAAGTCACCATGGTTGCGGAAACTAAAGAGATAAAGTTTGAGGCTCTTGCTCTCCACCATAAGTTCATCGGGGAGATACGAAATGCGTATTTCAGCAAAGTCGGGTTGTCCTGTGATGGGACATAAACTGGTGAATTCAGGGCAGTTAAAGCGAACCCAATAGTCGTTGCCTGGGTGCTTGTTGACAAAGGTCTCGAGCACCTCAGGGGCATAATCGCTCTTGTATTCTGTTTTGCGACCAAGAGCATTCAGTGTTAAATCTTCGCGCATAATTTTTTTTAATCTTGTTGATGAATGAAGGAGAAATGAATATAGGGTGGTTCCCCTTTAACTCATTGAATACTTACCCCTTAGTACTTAAATATTCTTCTAATCCTTTTCGTCTAAGCACACAAGCGGGGCAGTGTCCGCAGCCATCGCCTACGATACCATTATAGCAAGTGAGCGTGCGATATCGAACGAGGTCGAGCACACCAAGTTTATCGGCAAGCGCCCAGGTTTGGCATTTATCAATCCACATAAGGGGGGTGTGGATAACAAATTGGCTTTCCATTGCTAAGTTGATAGTGACATTGAGCGAACGGATAAAGTTGTCGCGACAGTCAGGATAACCTGAGAAGTCTGTTTGCGACACACCTGTTACAATGTGGCGTATACCTCGTTCGTGTGCATACACAGCGGCAATGCTCAAGAAGAAGAGGTTGCGTCCAGGTACAAAGGTGTTGGGAGGTCCATCGGCTGGCTTTACTTGGTCCATTTGGATGCTGCTGTCGGTGAGCGAGTTGTGTGCCAATGAACTGATAAAACTTACGTCCATCTTGTCGAAGTGTACACCAGCTTCGGCAGCGATGCTTTCGGCAATGTCCACCTCATGGACATGTTTCTGACCATAAGTAAAACTAAGGGCATACACTTCATCGAAGTGCTTTTTAGCCCAAAAAAGACAAGTGGTAGAGTCTTGTCCACCACTAAAGACTACTAATGCCTTTTCTTTCATGTTGCGTAATTTAGTTTTTTGACAAATCTTTAATCTTCCAAATGCTATAGGATATTCCATCGTCATAAGCATCTTCCCCTTCAATACGTTTAAGAGCGCGTACCACGCGGATGGTAATGGGGAGGACGATGATTTCGTATGCAGTTTTGAGCACCACTTGGTTTATCATAAGAAACGGCATGACATCCCAAGGCACTACGCCACCCAAGGCAAGGGGAAAGAACACGAGCGAGTCGGCACTTTCGCCTACGAGAGTTGACATAATGGCACGATAAGAGAAGTGGCGACCATTGTCAGAGCGCAACTTCATGCGGCTCATTACATAGGCATTGAGAAATGACCCTACGAGAAACGCAATGAACGAGGCAGCACAGATGCGAGGAGCCAAACCAAAAATGGCATGAAAACCTTCTTCGCCCGTCCAATAGTCGGCAGCTGGTAAAGCATCAGCAGCAAGACCAAAAAGTACAAAAAGAAAATTCATTGCAAACCCCAACCATATAATAAGGCGTGCGCGTTGGTAGCCCCATACCTCGACCATGCAGTCATTGATAATGTAAGATACGGGGAACACAATAAGGCCTGCGGTCAATTCGAGTGGACCGAGGCAAACTTGTTTTGTTTCTAAAAGGTTGGCTGCAATCAAACAGACACAAAAGAGCACTCCAAGTAGCATAAACGGAATGCTCACCACAGTACGCGACTTGCCATCTGTGGCGCAAACAGAGTTTTGTTTCATTTTCTTGTTTTTTACGAGGTTTATCAAGCACTCGGGGCGCTGACGTTATCACAATAACGCGCCCAAGCATGGTGCAAAGTTAGTGCAAGGTGAGAGAAGTACAAAATGAAAGTTGAAAAAACTTTCATTTTTACTTCCGAACCGCCGCCTAACTTGGCGAAGCAGAGTTAGTGCAAGGTGAGAGAAGTACAAAATGAAAGTTGAAAAACTTTCATTTTTACTTCCGAACCGCTGCCTAACTTGGCGAAGCAAAGTTAGTGCAAACCGAGCACAATACAAAATAAAAGGCTGTAAGTCTTTTATTTTTATTGTCGAGGTGCCGCCTAACTTGGCGAAGCAGAGTTAGTGCAAACCGAGCACAATACAAAATAAAAGGCTGTAAGACTTTTATTTTTACTTCCGAACCGCCGCCTAACTTGGCGAAGCAGAGTCAAAAAAGAATCCATGAATTGCCCTTACGATTTGCAACATATAGGACAATTCATGGAGTGATAAAATCATCGAACCACCACCTTTACATTTCCTTGTGCTGTGCGCACAATGTAACTTCCAGTTGTGAGTTGGCGACCAATGGGTAGGCTACGACCATTTGTTGAATAGAGGCGATAGGGGAGAGAGGTAACGATGCGACCATTCACCACCTTAACCTCAGCCTTAGCGTCAGAGGTAGGCGAGGCAATGGCAGTAGGCACCGTTGTCTCGCTCAACGTAAAAGAGAATTGACAGCCATCATCATCCAAACGATATTCGCCTGGAGTGAGCGAACCATAGCCCCAATTATAGAGTTTGAAACCTTGGCTAGACTTGGTTTGGTTAATCTCGTTGTTTCCATTTACCAAAATATAAAAGCCATCGGTGGCAGCTGGTTTAAATTGCCATCCTGTAGCAGGAACTGTAGCAGAGGTGATGAGCGGAGCATTGTAGGTTGTGATAGGTGATATAAACAAGCCGTTAGCACGGTTAACAATGTTGAACGTACCATCGCCACGGTCGGCAAACATCCATTCAGAAGTAGCAGTAGTATGGGATGAAGTGCTTACGATAGCTTGACCTGCGCCCGAAGCATTTGGAAAAAGTTGGGGCGAACGTTTGCTGCTAAAACGATACCAATGTGTTGCCTTGGTGTTGCTCAGCTTAGGCAGATTTTCGTCTTGTGGAATATCATCCGTCAAACTCTTATCGGGTGAATAAATGAGTCCCTCCACAGCATTTCTGCCCTCAGTGTCGGTGATAACAAAAGTAAACTGCCATTTGTCGCGAGCGGTACCCCCATTGTTCGCATGGGGAAGTTTGATAAACACCTTGTTCCAACCCTGGTTAAGATGCAAGGCAACAGGTTCACGAGCTGTGAAGTTTTCGTTGGTAAGTCCAATCACTGCATCGTCCTGCTTAATGTCTTTATCAGGCTGTTGCCATGTAGGAGCAGGAATTTCATTGTCATTAAGCCAAATGCGAGAACCACGTCGGTCCCACTGTCCAGCCTTTGGTCCCTTTTCGTTGCCCGAGCGACTATAGGTGTAAAACTCTATTTGTGCGCCCACATCTTGTGCTTGAGGCGAGTAAACGTAAGTCCAAGCATAGGCGGTCTGATTATTAGCAGGATTACTAAAGAATGAAGGCACTGTGGAATGCCAAATGTGGCGTAAGTAGATGCCAGCACCCGTAGCAAAGTGTGTGCGATAGTTGATACCTTGATAGTTAAAGGTTGTGGCTAAGAGCGTGTCGGTGCTTGTTTCGGGTGGAAATACTTTAGAGGCATCCCCATTATTGGGGAAGGGATCGGTAATGCGCCAATGCACATTACTCTGTTTGACATAAGGGATAGGTTGCTCTTTGAGCGAATGCGCCTTGTGAAAGAGAAAACGCTGCTCGAAGTTCACAAAGTCATCGAACTCTTCACCCGTGTTAGGCAAGGTCGTACCACCTGCTTCAATGTAGCGTTTGCCACCTCCTTGCCAAGCACGCGAGGCAGAAGCTATGATGTTGGCGTATTGATTATTCTGTCGGATGATGTCCGTCTCAGTAGCTGTTTTTGTATCGTTCCAAGCAGCTGAGATGGTGCCAGCCACCTCACTGTTTCCTTTATCGGTATAATAGATGCTGCTTTTGTAAATGCCCACGAGGTCGGCATAAACGTCAAAGTGGTTGGTGTAATTGTAGCGACAGTCAATGTTGGGCAATCCTGCAATTTTATTACCTCGGGTAGACCACATTTGTGTCATGTCAGCCATTTGTTTGTTTACGCCCTTATTCATTAACGGATTCCATACCACAACCTTACGGCTGAGTTCGTTGCGTACAAAGGAAGCCATCTCTTCAAGAAAACCATCTTGCAAGGCAACCTCATCGCCACCAATGTGAATGTAGGGAGCTTTAGGGAAGGTTGCAGCTACTTCCTTCAGAATAACCTTGAGAGCTGCACGACCTTGTTGACTCTGCATGTCGAACCCCATGGTGTGGGTAAACACATCGCTATGACCAGGCATGTCGATTTCGGGAATAATAGTCACACCCTGTTGTGCAGCATAGGCTTCGAGTTCGCGACATTGCTCTTGGGTGTAATATTGCCCTTTGTAGCGAATCATATTTTCGGCTTGGGTGAGGGCGGGATAAGACTTTACCTCGAAACGCCAAGCAAGCTTTTCGGTGAGGTGCCAATGAAAAACATTGACCTTAAAACGCGAAAAAAGTTCAATTTCTTTTTTCAACTCGTCAATAGAAAGAAATGAGCGTCCTACGTCCTGCATCCAACCGCGCACCTTAAATGCGGGCCAGTCTGTAATGTTTACCGCTTCGAGTTGAGCCGTTTCACCCATAGCATCGTACCCCTCAGCAATTTGTGTGAGGGTTTGTGCGGCACGGATAACACCAGTGGGAGTAACGGCTTTTATGATAATTTCATTTTCGGAGATGCTGAGTTGATAGGCTTCGTTGTCGAAGGCAGGTAGCGAGTAGTCGTAGGCACCTGCAATGCTTTCTACCTTTTGCACACGTATTTGGGCTATAGCACTTGCGTTTAGCGTACAGCCATTGGTTGTGAGAAAACGCTGAAGTGCAACACAGGGAATGTCGCTAATGAGTGCAACCTCGCGGTTAAGCATAAAGGGTTTTGCATGGGTAGGGGTGTTAACTACATGCGGAATAGGCAATATATCGCCCACTTTGGCATTAGCTTGAAGCATGGGCAAGCAGCACCCTGCTGCCAATAGGTAGGTAAAAAGCGTATGTTTCATAGGATATTTTAGTGTTTGTACACAGTTCACATGTTGAAGTCGTCTAAACTTTTCTGACGAAGATTAAACTTTTATCTTCTTGAACTTCATAAAAGTTTAGACGACTTCATTCGTGGACGATGTTCATTTATATTATCATTGCAAAGGTATACCTTTCGTCTAATAACTTGACAAGTGCAGATTATGTTATAGAGCATAAAACGCAATAATTGGGCGAGTGAGGATAGAAAATTGCCCTTAAAGTTGCAAGGTTTGCACAAAATGCGTAATTTTGCGCACGAAATTTGAAAAGATTAGTGCTTATCTGCTACTTTTACACCTTATATATATATAAGGAGTATAATAAGGAGTAACTTAGCGCGTCTTTACAAGATTATATCTAAGAAATATGACTCACAACTTACTGAAAGGCAAGCGCGGCATTATTTTCGGCGCGCTCAACGAAGACTCAATCGCTTGGAAGGTAGCAGAAAAGGCTGCTGCTGAAGGCGCACAAATCACGCTTAGCAACACCCCTATGGCATTGCGCATGGGTACACTCGATAAACTCGCTGAAAAAATCGGTGCAACTATTATCCCCGCTGATGCTACTAATACAGACGACCTCACTAACGTGTTTCAAAAGAGCATGGAAGTGTTGGGAGGCAAAATCGATTTCGTGCTCCACTCAATTGGTATGAGCCCCAACGTGCGCAAGCATCGCACATACGATGACTTGGACTACGGTTACTTGCAGAAGACACTCGATATCTCTGCTATTTCGTTCCACAAGATGTTGCAGAGTGCCAAGAAGCTCGACGCTATTGCTGAATATGGTTCGGTTGTAGCTTTGACTTACGTGGCTTCGCAGCGTACCTTCTATGGTTATAGCGATATGGCTGACGCTAAGAGCATGCTCGAGAGCATTGCCCGTTCGTTTGGCTACATCTATGGTCGCGAAAAGCACGTACGCATTAACACCATCTCGCAGAGCCCCACTGCAACCACAGCAGGTAAGGGTATTAAGGAGATTGACAACATGATGGACTTTGCCGACAAGATGTCACCTCTTGGTAATGCCAGCGCTGAGGATTGTGCAGACTACTGTGTTGTGATGTTCTCAGACCTCACTCGCAAGGTGACAATGCAGAACCTCTTCCACGATGGTGGTTTCTCATCAATGGGTATGAGCCTCCGCGCCATGAATCAGTATGCTAAAGACATGAAGCCTTACGAAGATGAAAACGGTAAGGTTATCTATGGCTAATTTTATAAGTAGGTATTCAAAAACCTAAAGTAATGTATAATTGCCGTGCGGAGGATATTTTCTTCTGCATGGCAATTATCGTTTACTTAAATAACTAAGAAATTTTTTATGGGTATTTTATCATCTATATTTGGTGGCGGAAAAAAGTCACCCGAAAATCAATACGATATTTTGTGCGACGATGGTGTGCGTGCAATGCAAATGGGAGAGTTTCAGTATGCCGAGAAATGTCTTACGGCAGCTTTAGAGTTGAAACACGAACTGCGCACGGTGGGATTCTTGGCAGAAGTGTATCTGCACACCGAAAATTATGAGAAGGCATTACCCCTATTGCGTGAAATGGTGCAGCATGCCGAAGACGATAATTTAGAAATTAGTTTACTGTTAGCACAAACGTTAGGTAAGACACAAACTTATGCCGATGAGCGCACCACTTGCCAAGACATTTTGCAGAAGCATGAGGGCGAATCTCGTGCGCTCTATTTGTTGGCAGAGGCAGAACATGGTTTGCACGAGGACTTAATGGCGATAGCCCATCTCACACAGTGTCTTGCTCAGGAACCTCAATACCAACATGCATTGTTGTTGCGTGCCGAGGTCTTGAAACAAATGGGGCAGTGGACAGAGGTGTTGGCAGATGCTGAGGCACTTGTGGCGATTGATGCAGAAAACGAAAGCTACCATTTGTTGCGTGCCGAAGCTTATGCTGCTTTGGGTAAAACGGATGAGGCTGTGGCAGACCTAAAGGCTGTGCAGGCACTGAATCCCTTTAGTCAAGAGGCAGTGTTGAAACTCGGTAGCCTTTATGAACAGACGGCACAATGGGATAAGGCCCTTGCAGTGTATGACGAAGCCATTCAGATGCAACCCAATTTTGCAGCAGCCTATAAAGCTCGCGGTGGTGTGAAGAACCATTTAAAGGATGTGGTAGGCGCTGCTGCCGATTTAAAACGTTCTCTTGAATTAGAACCCGAATTGGCAAAGGCCGTAGATGGTGAATATGTAAATGTAGAGAACGAAATGAAGGAGCGATACAAACGCATGAACCCCTATGGATTTTAAGTGCAAGTTGTGGGCTGTTTTTAGTTTCTGAAAAACAAAAATGTAAGGTAAAATGCCTAAAAAGAAGATATTTATCTAATTTTTTAGGGTAAAATGCTTGCTTTTTGTAATAATTTTATAACTTTGCCCACACAAAACGAAAATACATCATGGCATATACTTCTTACTTCCGACTTAGCAATTTGTTGCGCTTGCGTACATTAGGTACGCGGGAGTGAGAGTTATGGATGAAACCCCATAGCGTAATGCAATGATGTTATGTAGCACTGCATACTGCAAAAACATCATACAAAGCAATTCAACCTCACTCAACATTCAGTTGTTAGAGTGAGGTTGTTTGTTTTTAGGATGCTGTGTGTAAATAAATAATTCATAAGCAATATAAAACACAAAAAACATAATATGAGCGACAAACTTTACATATTCGACACAACGCTTCGCGATGGAGAGCAAGTGCCAGGTTGCCAACTCAACACAGTAGAGAAAATTCAAGTTGCCAAACAACTCGAACAACTTGGTGTGGACGTGATAGAAGCTGGTTTCCCCATTTCGAGTCCAGGCGACTTTAATTCGGTAATAGAAATATCGAAGGCTGTGACATGGCCCACAATTTGTGCACTGACACGTGCTGTTGAAAAGGACATTGATTGTGCAGCAGAGGCATTAAAGTATGCCAAACGCAAGCGCATCCATACAGGTATTGGTACGAGCGATAGTCACATAAAATATAAATTCAACTCTAATCGCGAGGAAATAATAGAGCGAGCCGTTGCTGCCGTTAAGTATGCCAAGCGCTACGTAGAGGATGTAGAATTTTATGCGGAAGATGCAGGACGTACAGACAATGAATATTTGGCACGTGTAGTTGAGGCTGTAATAAAAGCAGGAGCTACGGTAGTCAATATTCCCGATACAACGGGCTATTGTTTGCCCCATGAGTATGGCAACAAAATTAAATATTTGATGGAACATGTAGATGGTGTGCACAATGCCATCCTCTCAACCCATTGCCACAATGACCTTGGCATGGCAACCGCTTGTACGCTTGAGGGTGTATTGAATGGTGCTCGTCAAGTGGAAGTGACCATCAATGGCATTGGCGAACGTGCTGGTAATACAGCCGAGGAGGAGATAGCCATGATTTTAAAATGTCATCACCTCGACATCCAAACCAATATCAACACACAAAAAATAGCAGCAACCTCGCGCATGGTAAGTTCGCTCATGAATATGCCCGTGCAGGCTAATAAGGCTATTGTGGGACGCAATGCCTTTGCTCACTCAAGTGGCATCCATCAAGATGGTGTGCTTAAAAACGTAGAGACTTACGAAATTATCAACCCCAAGGATGTGGGTATCGACGATAATTCTATTATTCTTACAGCCCGTTCGGGACATGCAGCCTTAAAGCATCGACTCGAGGTGTTAGGTGTGGAGGTGAGCGAGGAGAAACTCAACGAAATCTACCAACGCTTCTTGGCATTAGCCGATAAAAAGAAGGAGGTGACAGACGATGATATCTTGGTACTTGCAGGTGCTGAGCGTGCAGCTTCGCATAGCATCAAATTAGATTATTTGCAAGTGACGAGTGGACATGGTGTGCGTCCTGTGGCAGCTATTGTACTCGACATTGCAGGCGAAAAATTCCGTGCAGCAGCCGAAGGTAATGGTCCTGTAGATGCTGCAATCAATGCAGTGAAGGATATTATCAAGCGTAAAATGGTGCTTAAAGAATTTACAATTCAAGCCATCAATAAAGGTTCTGACGATGTGGGTAAGGTACACATGCAAGTGGAATACGATGGTGCCGTGTATTATGGATTTGGTGCCAATACCGATATCGTAACTGCCAGTGTCGAAGCTTATATTGATGCAATAAATAATTTTAAGCATTAAGTAATTGTTACTTGCGCATTTTTTGTAAAACTTCTTACATTGATAATGCAATAGCATGTAATACTTAACTCAAGTTTCGGATTTAGCCCGCACTTGCTAAATCCGAAACTTGTAATACTTAATACTTAACACTTAATACTTAAACAATGTTGTTTTCCACCCTCTTTCAAAAAATATGGGATGCCCATGTAGTGCAGCATGTGGCAGATGGTCCCGATCAACTATATATAGACCGCCTTTATGCCCATGAGGTTACCAGTCCGCAAGCTTTTGCAGGATTACGTCAGCGTGGTTTAAAGTGTTTTCGTCCGCAACAAATATTTTGTATGCCCGACCATAACACCCCTACACACGATCAAGATAAACCCATAGTCGACCCCGTGTCGCGTAAGCAAGTAGATACACTCACACAAAATGCACACGATTTTGGACTGAGTTATTGGGGAATGATGCATCCCAATAATGGTATCATCCACGTGGTAGGTCCCGAGCAAGGACTATCATTGCCAGGAATGACCATTGTTTGTGGCGACTCGCATACCTCCACCCATGGAGCTATGGGGGCAATAGCCTTTGGTATCGGAACTTCAGAGGTCGAGATGGTAATGGCTTCGCAATGTATTTTGCAAACCAAACCTCGTGCCATGCGCATCAACGTGGAAGGTACATTACGAAAAGGAGTAACAGCAAAGGATGTAGCACTCTATTTAATGAGTAAACTTACAACAAGTGGAGCAACAGGCTATTTTGTGGAATATGCAGGTTCTGCCATTCGTTCACTTTCTATGGAGGGACGACTCACTTTGTGTAATCTCTCTATAGAAATGGGTGCTCGTGGTGGCTTGGTAGCTCCCGATGAGGTAACTTTTGCCTACATTAAGGATAAACCCTATGCTCCCAAAGGAGAGGCGTGGACAAAAGCTGTAGCTGAATGGCGCAAACTCAAAAGCGATGATGGTGCCGTGTTCGATAAAGAAGTAACCTTCGATGCAGCCGACATCGAACCTATGATAACTTATGGAACCAATCCAGGCATGGGCATAGGCATTACGCAAACCATTCCAACAGCCCAAACCGAATCAGACCGCAAGGCATTGGCGTATATGCAATTTGCTGAAGGCGAAAGCATGATTGGTAAACAAGTGGACTATGTATTTTTAGGAGCTTGTACCAATGGACGTATTGAGGACTTCCGTGCTTTTGCTTCAGTAGTTAAGGGACGGAAAAAGGCACCGCACGTCACAGCTTGGTTAGTGCCAGGTTCATGGCCAGTGATGCGTCAAATCGAAGCAGAGGGAATTGATAAAATCTTGCATGAAGCAGGTTTCGAAATTCGTCAACCAGGCTGTTCTGCTTGTTTGGCAATGAACGACGATAAAATTCCCACAGGCAAACTCTGTGTCTCAACCTCAAACCGTAACTTCGAAGGTCGTCAAGGTCCTGGTGCTCGCACTTGCTTGGCTTCACCTCTTGTAGCAGCTGCAGCAGCTGTGATGGGAGAAATTGCAGACCCAAGGGGCTTACTATAAGTTATTAGGTTATCTAACTTTCCTAAAATTTAAGTTCAATGAGATATCAATTTTCTATCATACAATCCTCATGTGTGCCTCTTCCACTTGAGAATATCGATACCGATCAAATAATTCCAGCTCGTTTCCTAAAGGCAACCGACAAAGAAGGATTTGGCGAAAATCTGTTTCGCGATTGGAGATATAATCCCGATGGTACCCCCAAGGATTTTGTGCTCAACGATCCTACTTATAGTGGACAAATACTTGTGGCAGGTAAAAACTTTGGTTGTGGGTCAAGTCGCGAACATGCAGCATGGGCTATTGCAGGCTATGGCTTCCGCGTAGTTATTAGTTCGTTTTTTGCCGATATACACAAACAGAACGAACTGAATAATTTTGTTTTGCCCGTAGTGGTAAGTGAAGCATTCTTGCAGCAACTTTTTCAGAGCATTGCGCAAAACCCTCATACCCAAGTGCGCGTAGATTTGCCCAATCAAACAGTAACCAATATGGCTACCGCACAAACTGAACACTTCGACATCAATGGTTATAAAAAATATTGCCTTGAACGTGGACTTGATGATATAGACTTTTTAGTAGCAAACAAAGATAAAATAGAACAATATGAAACTCAACATAGCTGTACTTGCCGGTGATGGTATCGGTCCTGAAATTTCAGCCCAAGGCGTAGCCGTGCTTACTGCCGTATGTCAAAAGTTTGGTCACGAACTAAGCCTTACACCAGCTTTGGTAGGTGCTGCCGCCATTGATGCTGTAGGCAATCCATTTCCGCCCGAAACACTCAAGGTATGTAAAGCAGCCGATGCAGTGCTCTTTTCGGCAGTAGGTGACCCTAAATACGACAACAATCCCAACGCAAAGGTACGTCCCGAACAAGGCTTGCTCGCCATGCGTCAGCAACTCGGACTCTTTGCAAACATTCGTCCGGTGCAAACTTTCAAATGTTTGCTTCACAAGTCTCCCTTGCGAGCCGAATTGGTGCAAGGTGCCGACTTTGTGTGCATACGCGAATTGACGGGAGGCATGTATTTTGGTAAAAAACAAGAAGGCGATGACTATGCTTACGACACCAATGCTTATTCGCGCGAAGAGGTAGAGCGTATTCTCAAAGTTGCCTATCAGTATGCAGCTCGTCGTCGTGGTCATCTCACAGTAGTTGATAAAGCCAATGTGCTTGCTTCATCACGTTTGTGGCGCAAAGTTGCGCAAGAAATGGCAGCGCAATATCCAGAGGTGCAAACCGATTTTATGTATGTAGACAATGCTGCTATGCGCATGATTCAAGAACCCACATTCTTTGACGTACTTGTTACTGAAAATACCTTTGGTGATATTCTCACAGACGAAGGTTCATGCATTACAGGTTCAATGGGTTTGCTTCCTTCAGCCTCTACAGGTGCCAGTACTCCTGTGTTCGAACCCATTCATGGTTCATGGCCACAAGCAGCAGGGCAGAACATTGCCAATCCCTTGGCACAGATTCTCTCAGTAGCCATGCTTTTTGAACACTTCGGTCTTACTAACGAAGGAAAGCTTGTTCGTCAAGCCGTAGATGCCAGTCTCGATGCAAACGTTCGTACACCTGAAATTCAAGTACCTGATGCTCCACATTATGGAACGAAAGAAGTAGGCGAGTGGATTGTACAATTCATAAAAACTGCGGGAAACGAATAACTTAAGGTCGTTAATTGCCAGAAATGAATCGTACAAATAAAAACAATTCGTTTCTGACAATTATGCTCTCAAAAAAAGTAAGTAAACTAACATGTCCAAGTATGTTAACTTACTTTGCCAAGTAAGTTAACTTAAATGGCAAAGTAAGTTAACATACTTTTTTTCGACACTTTAGGCTGTTTTTTTGGAGAAACCCGATAAAAACTTCTATTTTGTAGGAAACCATCCCTACTTTTCATCCCTTTCAGTCCGAAAAGAAAGAGTCCAATCAGCAAAATCCGTATTCAATATCTCAAAAAAATATGCTGGAATTTTTAGAACCACCCTTATGGTAATTTGTAACCTTCAAAAAAATAAAAAGTGTGTTTTCTTTGAGAATATGGGTAGCTATTCGGCTATCAGAAACTAAGCATTTTAAAATCAGAATTTTAGAGCCATCCTAAAAAAACTCCTTTTTATTTTGTCCTTCGCTCGGTTTGCACTACCTTTGCTTTCGAAAAAAAATTAAACCAATTTGTTATGGTAAAAATAACTTTTCCTGATGGATCAGTGCGCGAGTATGAAAATGGTGTTACTGGTCTTGAAATAGCAGAAAGCATCTCGCAGCGTCTGGCACAAGACGTAATCGCTTGTGGCGTGAATGGTGAAACTGTAGAGTTGAACCGTCCTATCAACGAAGATGCTACGATTAACCTTTATAAATGGGATGACTCTGAGGGTAAACATGCTTTTTGGCACACTTCAGCGCACCTTATGGCTGAAGCAATGCAACAACTTTGGCCTGGAACACAGTTTGGTATAGGTCCTGCCATTGAAAATGGCTTCTATTATGATGTAATGCCACCCGAAGGCGTGGTTATTGGCGAAAGCGATTTTCAGAAAATCGAGAAGAAGATGCAAGAGCTTGCCCAAAAGAAAGAAGCTCTTGTACGTAAAGAAATTTCTAAGGCAGACGCTCTGAAGTTCTTTGCAGAACGTGGTCAGACTTATAAAAACGAGCTCATCGAAGAACTCGAAGATGGTAACATCACAACTTATACACAAGGCGACTACACCGACCTCTGTCGTGGTCCGCACTTGCTCTCAACAGCTCCTATCAAGGCTGTGAAAGTAACTGCTGTTAGCTCGGCTTATTGGCGTGGCGACGAAAAGCGTCCTATGATGACTCGTGTATATGGAATCAGCTTCCCTAAGAAGAAATTGCTCGATGAATATTTGCAGATGATTGAAGAGGCTAAGCGTCGCGATCACCGCAAAATCGGTAAGGAAATGGAGCTCTTTATGTTCTCAGACCTCGTAGGTAAGGGCTTACCCATGTGGTTGCCTAAGGGTACTGCGCTCCGTCTTCGTTTGGAAGACTTCTTGAAGAAGATTCAAAAGCGTTATGGTTATCAGCAGGTAATGACACCGCACATTGGCTCTAAGAACCTCTACGTTACTTCAGGACACTACGCAAAATATGGTAAGGACTCATTCCAGCCCATTCATACTCCTGAAGAGGGCGAGGAATATATGCTTAAACCCATGAACTGTCCTCACCACTGCGCTATCTTTGCATGGAAGCCTCGTTCATATAAAGAACTCCCCTTCCGTTGTGCAGAGTTTGGTACGGTTTATCGTTACGAGCAGAGTGGTGAGCTCCACGGATTGACACGTGTACGTGGTTTTACTCAGGATGATGCTCACATCTTCTGTGCTCCCGAACAGGTAAAGGATGAATTCCTCCGCGTGATGGATATCATCATGATTATCTTCAAAGCCTTGAAGTTTGATAAGTTCGAAGCTCAAATTTCACTTCGCGACAAAGTAAACCGCGATAAATACATTGGTTCTGAAGAGAATTGGGAACGTGCAGAACAAGCTATTATCGAGGCTTGTGAGGAAAAGGGATTGCCTGCTCATATTGAATATGGTGAAGCAGCCTTCTATGGTCCTAAACTCGACTTCATGGTGAAGGATGCCCTTGGACGTCGTTGGCAGTTGGGTACAATTCAGGTTGACTATAACTTGCCCGAACGTTTTGAGCTTGAATATACAGGTGCTGACAACCAAAAGCATCGTCCTGTAATGATTCACCGTGCTCCCTTCGGTTCAATGGAACGTTTCGTAGCTGTACTCATTGAGCATACAGCAGGTCACTTCCCCTTGTGGTTGACTCCCGATCAGGTAGCTATTTTGCCTATCTCTGACAAGTTCAACGACTATGCACAGAAGGTTTGCGATGAACTCAATGCACAGGATGTACGTGCTTATGTGGATGATCGCTCTGAAAAGATTGGTCGTAAGATTCGTGATAACGAGATGAAGCACGTGCCTTACTTGCTCGTAGTGGGCGAGAAGGAAGCTGCCAATGGCACTGTAGCTGTGCGTAAGCAGGGTGAAGGTGACCAAGGTATACTTTCGGTTGCTGACTTCGCTAAGAAGATTAACGATGAAGTAGCTGAAATGACTGAGAACTTCTAAAATAGATTTCTATTATTATAAAATTGCCGTCTAAGTGTTTGCAAAAGCGTTTAGACGGCATTTTTTAGTGGGTTCACAACGTGTAAAAAGGCACTGTTTGTAAAAGAAAAACGTAAAAAAAGCGTTTAAGCCTTTGATATTCAAAAAAGAAGGCGTAAATTTGCAGCCGATTAAAAATCAATAAAATCAAAAGTTAAAGAGATGCAAGGGAATATGCCATACATTAGGGCTGTTCAAAACTTGTAAAACTCGTAAACTTACACTCATAAAAAGCTAATTAATGCCAGCACCGCAGAAGAATAATCGCCGCGACCGCAATAATAATAAACCGCAGCACCGCATCAACGAACAAATTCGTTGTCGCGAAGTGCGTATCGTGGGTGACGATGTAGAGTCAGAAGTAATGCCTACGCGTCAGGCCATTCAGCTTGCACAGCAAAAAGAGGTTGACCTCGTGGAAATCTCACCCAATGCTGTGCCACCCGTATGTCGCCTCATTAACTACTCTAAGTTCCTTTATCAGCAAAAGAAGCGTCAAAAGGAATTGAAGGCTAAGCAGGTTAAAATCGAAGTGAAGGAAATTCGTTTCGGACCGCAAACTGATGAGCACGACTACAACTTTAAACTTAAGCACGCCAAGGAATTCCTTTCAGAGGGTGACAAGGTGAAAGCTTATGTGTTCTTCCGTGGTCGTTCAATCCTCTTCAAAGAGCAAGGTGAAGTGCTTTTGCTTCGTTTTGCTAACGACTTGGAGGAATATGGCAAGGTAGAACAGATGCCTGTGCTCGAAGGTAAGCGCATGATTCTTTTTATAGCACCTAAAAAGACTGGGGCTCCCAAAAAGACTGAAAGTGCCACTGAGAATGTAGCAGAGGGTGCAGAAGAAGCAAAGCCTGCAAAGAAAGCTCCGCAAGTAAAGGCAAAGAAGGAATATAAAGGTCCCTTTGTTGAAGGCGAGGATTTTTAAAATTCGCTTTCCTAACAGATTTTTCTGATAAAGTTAGAATTTATCCTTGTGAATAAGGATTTTCTAAATGATTTTTGAAAAATCTTTATAGCCGCGGACATCAAACGAAAATGCTTGCGCGCTACGTTCGGTATCTCACGTAGCCGCAGTGATATATTAACAAATTAAACAAAAAGAAAATGCCAAAAGTAAAGACTAATTCTGGTGCTAAGAAGCGTTTTGCTCTCACTGGAACGGGTAAGATCAAAAGACGTCACGCTTACCACAGTCACATTCTGACCAAGAAGACTAAGAAGCAAAAGCGTAACCTCGATCACGTAGCTATCGTTGATGGTACTAACGTACGTCAGGTTCGTGAACTCCTTTGCCTCCGCTAAATCGCGTCAGAAACGTGCCTTAATGCGCTCAAGTAGCGTGAAAGCGCACACGTTTCAAAATCTTAAACATTAAAGTCTAACCGGATGTTCAGCCTACTAAAAGTCCGATTGTGTGTCTAAAACATTAAAATGCACCACGGCGCTGACCTCCAAAATGTAACAAAAAAATGCCAAGATCAGTAAATCACGTAGCTTCAAGAGCTAAGCGTAAGAGAATCCTCAAACTCACCCGCGGTTACTATGGTGCCCGCAAGAACGTTTGGACCGTTGCCAAGAACACTTGGGAAAAGGGTCTGACCTACGCCTTCCGCGATCGTCGCAACAAGAAGCGCAACTTCCGCGCTCTTTGGATTCAGCGTATCAACGCTGCTGCACGTCTCGAAGGTCTTTCTTACTCTCAGCTCATGGGTGGTTTGCGCAAGGCTGGTATCGAGATTAACCGTAAGGTGCTCGCTGACCTCGCTGTAAACAATCCCCAGGCTTTCAAGGCCATCGTTGAAAAGGCTAAGTAAATAAAGCTTTTTCTTTCATAGCGAAAAAAATAAAAGGAGAAAATTTCCATATCGTTTGGAGGTTTTCTCCTTTTTCGCGTTTAATATCAGCGCAAAAAGATTACACGAAAAAGTAATATAGTATTACTTGGCAAAGTAATACGTATTAAATGGGCAAGTATTACGTTTTAAATGGCAAAGTAATACTATAATACTTTGTGAAGATATAGACAAATTCAATTTCTCCACATTATATTTGCATGTAACATGATTAAAATGTACTTTTGCAACTATCGTAAAACGACGCCATACATGGTGTAAATTTTACAATAAAAGTGAATACTACCCTTATAACGAAATAAGTTATGAAGATACTTCCATACATCGTGTTTAGTTTTCTTTTGCTCTGTGCATTATGTGCAGGGGTGAATAGCTATCGCTGTACAGAACATAGAATAGCACAAGACGTGAATCAAGCATTAGAAAAAACACTCGCAAAAATGCCAGACAATGTAGTCACTACAGACACTATACGTTGTTATCGTAACTACCTTACTATAGCCGAATTAAAAGACACCGCAGGTATTTCTATGCGAACAATACGCAAAGAAGGTTTATTAAAGACTAAATTGGTGGCAGAGGCAAACTGCAACTTTGCAACAACCTTTAGGATGTCAGACCAAAAGGCTTCAGGTGCTTTCTTATTTATAGGAGTATTGTGGCTTTTGGGTAGTTTGTGGCATGCAAAAAGAAATAAGCCCGAGTTGATGTTACAAGGACTATCGTACGGAGACATTGTTTTCCATAATAATACATTTACCACAACTGATGGTGCAGAAATACACCTCACTCCCATGCAACATGCCCTACTCGAAATGTTTATGACCACCCATACACACACCTTGTCTAAACAAGATATTTGCGAACGACTATGGCCTAAGAAACCAGATGCAAACGACACGCTTTACACGCTAATCAGACGCATTAAACCTATCATCGAAGCCCATAGCCTAAAAATAGAATCAAACAGAGGAAAAAGTTATAGTCTGAAAATCAAATAGATAAGTTCTGTCAACCCAATGTCAACCAAATGTCAGGATAATGTCAGCTAAACAAATTGGCTTCCTATCATCCTTAAACGACCTTTGCACCGAAATCAAAAAAATGGTGCAAAATGAAACAACTAATTACACTATCCATTATCCTTAGTTCTGCATTCCATGCCTACGCACAAGATGCAAACAAATCCGTTACGCTCAATGAGGTAACAGTTAAAGCAGCTAAGGTTGTAAACAAACCCGATGGCGTGACCATCTATCCTACCGATGTACAGAAACAAGCTTCGAACAATGGCTATAGCTTGCTTCAAAATCTCACACTTGCCAATCTCCGTGTTGACAACATAAACCATTCTATTTCCACCATAGACAATCGGGGGGACGTTCAACTTCGTGTAAATGGCATCATCGTAGGTAAACAAGAGATGTTAGCACTTAACCCCAAGGATATTGCAAAAATCAACTATATAAACAATCCAGGTGTTCGTTATGGTGAAGGTATCGCCTCTGTCATTGACATTATAATACGCAAAAACGAAAGTGGTTATACCATAGGCACAGATCTCACCTCAGCACTTACCACCTTACAAGGCGAAGGCATGGTCTATGGTAAATGGAATCATGGCAAAAGCGAATGGACTATTTCGCATGATATGTGTGGGTATCGAAGCCAAGGTGCCAAAAGCATACAGTTTGCTAAATATACCTTAACTGATGGCAGCACCTATACCATCGAGCGAAATGATGTGGAAACACTTCGAAAATCTATTGCACATGATGCTAAATTAACCTATAATTGGGCAGATTCTACAGCAACAGTTTTTCAAATCTCATTGAGTGAAGCATTTAACAACATTCCCAATAACTATAATATAAAGGACATTGTTGAAGGCACTCGCCAATACAAGGCAACAAGCAGAGAAAAGAACAAAAGCTATTCGCCTGTATTAGACATGTATTTTTGTCGTCAACTTACCCCGCGTCAGTCCTTTACTGCTAATGCCGTAGGAACTTACATCTCCACCCGAACCAATAGTTTCAACAACGAAGGTAATACTTACCAGTATGATGTGAATGGCAAAACAGCTTCATTGCTTACTGAGGCAATTTACGAAAACAACCTCAAACCTTTTACGCTATCTACGGGGGTGAACTATAGTTATAAATACATCCAAAACAAGTATATAGGTGATGCTTCCTCTTTAACCCAAACCAACAACAATAGCCTGTATGCCTTTGGCGAAATCAAGGGCATGCTCAAACATTTGCGTTATACATTGGGCATGGGTGCAAGTTACATCCATTACACACAGAACAATCACGAGTACAACTTCTGGACTTTCCGTCCTAAGGTGTCGTTAACATACCATATCAAAAATAGTTTGCAACTGAGTTATACTTATCAGATGCAAGACAAAACATCACGTATAGCTATGACAAGCGATGCCATGATTCGCACCAATAGCATGGAATGGACTGTAGGTAATCCCGATTTAAAACCTTCGCACGACATGGATCACCGATTGCAGTTGTCGTATAACACCAATCGTTTGCAAACCTTTATTGAAGGCTACTACAAGCAATGCCTCAAACCGAACATGGCTCACTATGAACGGACAGAAGACAATCAATTCATCTATACGCAGATTAACCAAAAAGAGATAGACGTATTAAATGTGATGGCATATATTAGCTATTGGCTCTTGCCCGAAAAACTTCAGTTTGCCACCTATGGCGGTATAAACAGATGCTTTAATTTCGGTAACGACTATACGCATTGCCATACTTCGTGGTTTTATGTTGGTAGCATCACGGCATATCTCGGCAAATGCACGTTACAAGGATACATTGACAATGGCAACACATTTTTTGAAGGTGAATCAAAAGCTTTCAGTGGAGCTTACGCTGTATTAAAAGCATCCTACGCATGGCAAAATTGGCAAATATCCATGTCATGGGCTAACCCATTCAGCAACAACTACAAGGCATACGAAAACGAACTTTTCAACCGCAATCTCTACAAACATACCATTGGCTATTCTAAAGGCAATGGCAACCAAGTTTCACTTAACATCTCATGGCGACTAAGCAAAGGAAGCAAACATAAATCGGCAGAAAAGAGAATAAACCTAAGTGACACCGATAATGGCATTATAAAATAAGGTGTGTTATAGGAAGGTGTGAATATTTATTGTAAGTAGGTGTTCAAAATTAGTTTATATTGAATTGTCGTATTGTTTTGTTCCTACAGTTGTCTTGAAGAAGGAGCGTAGCGAGCTACGTGACTGATGAAAGGCAGCTGTAGGGGCAAAAGAATGCGGCAAGGCAATATGAAACTGAAAAAAACTGGTATTGATAGTATAAAATAATTTTGAATACCTACTTAAAATAAAGCGGGCAAGCAGGTGTTTCGAAATCCTTTGAAATACCTACTTGCCGCGTTTTATTAAAAAACTATTCGATGATTTAAATGCATCCATACAGTTCATTACCTGCCGCCTTGCGGCATATATTTGCATTCTTAATTGTCATATTCTTGAGCCATTTTATCTATTTGCCAGCGTTGGCACAGAAGTGTCGACCCACAAAGCACAGCGATTCTGACATAGTAAGCTTTTTGCAAGAAGACTTCGGTGTAAAGTTTACAGGCAACAACCGTCTTGTGGTGTTTAAGACCGGAAAGGAGAAGTTCGACGATCTTCTCCCCGCTTTGCGTGCAGCCAAACAGAGCATACATCTTGAATATTTCAATTTCCGCAACGACTCCATTTCCAAAGAACTCTTTGCCATTTTAGTACACAAGGCAGCCGAAGGTGTAAAGATACGTGCTCTTTTCGATGGTTTTGGCAACAGTTCAAATAACCGTCCGTTGCGTGCGCGTCATCTCGATAGTTTGCGTGCGCGAGGTGTAGAAATCTATGAGTTCGATCCCATTCGTTTCCCTTGGATAAACCACGTCTTTCATCGTGACCATCGCAAAATCGTAGTGATAGATGGCGTAATAGCCTACACGGGAGGTATGAATGTGGCAGACTATTATATTACGGGCAAACCAGAGTTTGGTGAGTGGCGCGACATACACACCCGTGTTGAAGGCGATGTAGTAGGAGAGTTGCAAAAAGTGTTCATCAACTTTTGGAATCGTGTAACGCATCAAGACGTGCATGGTCCCGAATACTATCCAGGCGGACGTGATGCACGCAAGGACTTTGGCATGCTCAAGCAAGACACCACACCCACAGCAGGAAGCAAAACGATAGGTGTGGTTAATAGAGCCCCCAAAGAAAGTCCGCGCATCATTCACGACACCTTTGTTCATGCCATCGAGCATGCCCAAGAGCAAATATTGATAATCAATCCCTATTTCACCTTGTGTCGTCACATCAAGCGAGCCCTTAAAAAAGCAGCACGTCGTGGTGTCGATGTACAAATCATGGTATCGCAAAAGAGCGACATCCCCGTCACGCCACGTGTAGTAGAGTATAATGCCCACAAACTCATGAAGGCAGGTGCCAAGATGTATTTCTTTACAGGAGGATTTCATCACAGCAAAATCATGATGGTCGATAGTCTCTACTCATTTGTTGGTTCAGCCAATCTCAACAGTCGTAGCTTGTCGTTCGACTATGAGTGCAACATGCTTGTCGCCGATCAATACACCACCGCTCAGTTGCAAAACATCTTCTTTCACGACCGTGACACCCGTTGTTTCCTACTAACACCAGAGATGTGGCAGCATTGGGGACGTTGGAAAAAGACCAAAGGTTGGCTCTTCCACTTCCTCAGTCCTTTTGTGAAATGCGATAAAAAAGAAGGAGACAATAGCGGACTTGGCGACTTTGTGATGCACGAGGTCGATGAAACGCGTGCATAATCCTGGACATTTTTGATTCATTGATGGACATTTTGACTAAAATAAAAAAGTCATTCATCCCCCATTCAAGAATGATTTATGACCATTTCCAAGCGCGAAGCGCAAAAACATTTATGGGATTTTATGTCTCATTGATGGGAATTTTTGACCAAAAGAAAACAGTCATTCATGACAAGAATAATTTTTGTCTCATTCATGGACATTTATGACCAAAAGAAAAAGTTTTGCATTCAATAGCTTGTAATACTTAATACTTAAGTAAGTCGTAAGAATTAGTTTATACTAAGCTGCATGTTGTATAAAATTAATTACGAGTTCAGAACCGATAGCGGCTAAAGCTCGATTTGTAGCGTAAAATAAGGATTCCGTGGAAAAATAATCCATGGGTCTGAGCCATTTGCCCTTAAGAATTCGCCACAACGTCTCAGCAATATTCAGATGAGGACTATATGGCGGCAGAAAGAAAAGAAACAAATCACGCTTCTCCCATATCGGGCGAAGTTCTTTCATGAGTTTACATCTGTGTACGCTTGCATTATCAAGCACTACAAATGTTTTCTTGCGGATACGCAGCGACATTTTGTCAAGAAAATCAGCAATCTTTTCAGCCGTCATGTTCTCCATAGTGCAGAACCCTTCATATTGGTTGTGACGATCAATCATTCCGAAGATGTTGAGTCTGGGACCTCTTTCTGAAGGAATATACACATCCTCTCCACGAAACTGCCAACCATAAGGAACATAACCCTCCGTGCAGATATGACTTTCATCCCCATAGTAAAGGTCTATGAGGCCAGCGATTGACTGTTGCTCGAGTTCTTGCAGCTTCTCGGTCTTATACGCATAGAGCTGCGGCGAAGGCTTACCCTTTGGACGTTTTCTTATACGTCTATATCTCGCGCCAATGCGGATAAAAAAGCCCTGAAGGTACTCTCGCTAGCTTTTTTGCCAGATGCTTGTTGCCAGGCTTCCTTTGCCTTCATTACGCTCTGTCTGTCGTTTTCGATGGCAATACGTACGGCATCCTCATCAGAGTTGTCCATTATGGGCTTGCGACCTCGTCCAGGGCGTGTCTCTAGACCTTTAATGCCTTCGGTCTCGAATCGCTTCACCCAAGAATTTACGGATATATGTGTCTGTTCTGTCTGCACTCCAACTTCTTTAGAGGTTAAGCCTTTGGCTTTTAGGAGAATTGTGCGACAGCGCATACGATATGCGTGGCTCTTGCCTTGACGAAATCCTTCTTCCAATTGTAAACGTTGCTCGTCTGTCAGTTGTATAACTTTAATTTTTGCGATTGTCATAGATGCTTCGGTTTATAATGCACAAATCTACGCAAAATTCTCGATATAAACTAATTTTCAACATCTACTTATTACTTAATACTTATCTATTTATGCAATCGGAAAATAGTATAACCACCGCAACACCACCTTCCACGCAGAACAAGCGCTCCACTCAAATAACCATCGTGAAAGCCCTTGCCATAATCTGCGTAGTACTTTCGCATGCAGGCATCAGTGGTTGGCTTTCGCACTTTGTGTTTATATTCCATGTACCCATCTTCTTTCTTTGTGCGGGCTATTTCTTCCACACCAAGTATTTAAGTGATGAGCGCAGCTTTGTGATGCACCGCATCAAAGGACTTTATTTGCCCTTTGTGCGTTGGAGCGTATTCTTCCTAATTCTGCACAATCTGCTCTTCACCTGTGGCATACTGAGCGAACAACCCCAATTCGGTAATGCCACAATGGGCGTACTCCATCCTTATAACTGGACCCAATGGAGTCAGCACCTATGGAGCATCGTGTTCAATATGTCGGGCTATAACAGTTTTTTGTGCGGCACCTTTTGGTTCTTCCGAGCCTTATTCGTAGCCAGTCTATTGTTTTTGGTACTGTTTAAAGTCATACGTAAAAGTCCCCGTTTTGCCTCCAACCAACAAGCTGGTTGGGCACTCCTTGTGTGCGGCTTGTTGCTAACATTGTGGAAGACCACCTGTGGACTTCATATAACAGGTTTAGCCCAAGGAGGTTATCGCGAACTCTTAGGCTTATCGTTTATGGCAGCAGGTTTCCTCTTACGTCAATACAACGTAATTGAAAATCTTACGTGGAAGATCGCCTTGCCCAGCATAGTGCTTTTACTCGTGGCATCCTTCTTCTTCCCTTCAAGCATGGCATTCAATGGCACCACCATCGACCTCGTTTCCATCTTCCTTCCAGCCATAGCCGCTTTCCTTGCCATAGCTTATGGTTCACAGTTTATCGACCGTCATAACACCCTCCTCAAACGTTCGCTCGTACACATTGGCGACAATACACTCTATATCTTTGCCTTCCACATCGTAGCCTTTAAAGTCGTTAGTGCGCTTAAGGTAGCCTACTATGGTTTGCCTTGGGAGGCCGTAGGTGGTCATCCCACCGTACTTAATCCAACCAGCAATGCACTTTGGGTTATACTCTATGTTCTGGCAGGTGTAGGCATACCTCTTTTATGGATGGCAGGCTACCGTTGTGTGCAGCCTTACGTGAAGCAAGGCGAAGTCAAAGTGGTAGAACTCTTGCTTATGGCAGCAGACTATTTGCTCAAAGGCATTGTCTTTGCCCTCAAAGCCCTTATCGCAGGTCTCATCTTTTTAGTCCTTAATTTTAGACGTCTGAGTATAGCTGCAGCTAAAGGCATCGCTCGCTTCTTTGTTTTCATCTATCGCAGCATCAAGCAAACCTTTAAAGATATTATGGATGCTTCGAGTACGAAGGATGAATAAAGATTTAAGTATTAAGTATTAAGTATTACAAACTATTTAAAATCAAGTAATAGGTAATAAGTAATAAGTAATACAAACTAAGTGGAATCAAGTAATAGGTAATAAGTAATACAAACTATGTAAATCAAGTAATAGGTAATAAGTAATACAAACTAAATTAGGAAAAGTAATACAAACTAATGAATTAGTCCTAATAGTCATGCGTTACATGCGCCAGCCAAACCCCGAAGGGGTTATTTGTGGAAATTTTCTAAATAAACATTTATGGGAATTTTTTGTCTCATTGATGGACATTTTTGACCAGCCTAAGCGCGAAGCGCAAATCTTTTTATGGGAATTTTTGTCTCATTGATGGACATTTATGACTCTGTCTCTTATACACATCTCCGAGCCCACGAGACTACGCTGCATCTCG
>OWJF01000131.1_pt1 | contig 35637 bp, 34 predicted proteins | sample 1732941 | NCBI WGS metagenome assembly OWJF01 (sample SAMN05065770, study PRJEB22554) | human gut metagenome | biome: ENVO:2100002; feature: ENVO:00000062; material: ENVO:00002003 | host: Homo sapiens | place: USA
GTTTTTCTTTATCTGAATCGGCATAGAACGGCATAATCCGTACAAGTTAGTGGCGTTTTAGTGGCGGTAATAGTGGCGCTGGATTGGCAGATGCGCTGCTCCGTCACACCTTGTACAGGAGAGCATTAATGCCGTCAGTTTCAAAAACTCAATACGGTACATACCGGGTTCTGTGGTATTCCGGCAGGAGTAAAAAGCAAAAAACGTTTCCCACAAAAAAGGAAGCTAAAAAATTTGCTGCAGCGCTTGAACTCAGCCCTGAAGAGAAAAGTTCCAATATTTCTTTGGCCGAGCTTCTGATTGAGTACCGTGACAAGGTCACCCGGAATAAAAAGGGACAACGGGCAGAAACTTACCGCATCAACCGTATTCTGAAGGCGCCTATTGCGCAAAAGATGATTTCCGACATCACGGTCAAGGACATCAACGACTACATTGAAGTCCGTCTGCGATCACCTTCGCGCAAGTTCAAGGGCCTCATATCGCGAGGAACGGTACTCAAAGAATTCGTGGCGCTGTCCGCTGTGTTCAATAAGGCAATAAAGGACGGCTTGCTGGAAAAAAATCCATGTAAATACGCCGACCGTCCGAAGCCGACAGAACCCAGAGAGCGTGTGGCATCCGATGAGGACATTGAGAAACTGACTATTTGCAGCGGATGGGATGGGACAAGCGTACCGGAAACGCTTGTTCAACTGACGATGGCCGCTTTCCTGTTTGCCTGTAAAACCGGAATGCGCTCCGGAGAGATCCTTAATCTTGATGAAGCCTGGATTGACGGAAACGTTATTCACCTTCCGAAAGAAGTCACTAAAACGAACACAAAGCGGGATGTGGCACTTTCAAAAGAAGCCTTACGGATTTTGGATCTCGTACGCGAGCGCGGTTGTCATCCCTTTATCTTCGGTGATTTGAGTGCTGCGACAAAGGACGTACTTTGGCGCAGGATACGTGACCGTGCCGGCCTTGGACCCGTAGTGGATTCGAGAGGCATTGTGATAAGGGAGGGACTGAATTTTCACGATTCCCGAGCCACTTTTGCTACTTGGGCTGCCAGCCCTGATCCGGCAACCGGTGCGCCAAGGCTTGAGGTTATGGCATTGGCACGCCAAACAGGGCATAAAGATCTCAAAATGCTGTTGCGCTATTACCGGCCAACGGCTCAAGACATTGCCAAGCAACTGGATGCCCACTCCTGATCTAAACAACCCGCGCTTGAAAGCGCGGGCTTTCCTGACACAGTGCAGGCTTTCCCGTAACAGGCAAGGTTTTTGAGGCCTTGTCTGCCCGGGCTTCCTGCGGGAAATTCTGTGAAGTCCGGTGCCGGTAAGGATCTTCGGCGTACATTTGATCTTCGGCGTACATTTTTTGCTTTCCGAACCGGCATAGACGAAACAGGCAACGACTATCCTCAGCGATCATTCCCCCAATGTTCGCCCGGATAACCGATGCGCTTTATTCAATCAATTCTGTCGGTCAGCCTGCTTACGGTCGTCACAGCTGCTTCGGCAGCCACTGTCACTGAGGCTGTTCAGGCACAGCCGGAAAACATCTTTTACCGCAGTGGGGCAGAGGGCTGGTACTGGTATCAGGATCCTCCCAAAGAGGAAGAACTGCCGCAGCAACCGGAAGTTAAACCGGAACCTAAACCTGCAGTTGCCGCTAAACCGGCACCGGCTCCCTTCACTCTCAAATGGGTGCAGGAAATGTTGCCGAAATACCGCGAACGCGCCTGGGATAATCCGACACAGGAAAACGTGCAGGCATACTTCCTGGTACAGCGTTTCGCCATGGACCGCGCCACGCAGTTTGCAGATGTTGCCCAGCAGGTTGTGGTCGGCAATGCAATGCTCGACGAAGGTATGCGCCGACCGTTGGCCTCTTTTGCCACTACCTATTTAGACAGAGCTTCCGCTGTCAGAACGGACGAACTTCTCAAGAAAGTCTCTGAAAAAGCGGGCATTTTCTTCTTCTTTAAATCTGATTGCCGATTCTGTGAGGCACAGGCCCCGTTGCTCGGCTTTTTGGAAGATATGGGGTTCGACATTCTCGCCGTCAGTCTGGACGGAGGGGAACTCCAAAGCCGCAAATTCAAGAACACCAAACTTGATTCAGGTCAGGCCGAAGTTCTCGGCGTTCAGGCCACACCGGCGATGTTCCTGATGTCCGAAGACGGACACTTCTCTGCCATCGGACAAACCGTTCTGTCCTTCAGCGAGCTGCGCCGCCGCATCTTATTGGTCGCCCAAAGAGAAGGCTGGATCACGGATGCAGAGTACAAAGAAACGCAACCTTATCTCAATCCGAACGATCAGCATGACCTGAGTAAGGAACTGCCGAAACTCCTGCAGGCTTCTGCCGGAGATCCGACGGCGATGTTCGGCTCTAAGGAACAGTCCGAGAAAGTTGCGTCTCTAGCCGAAAAGGACCGTAAAGAGTTCGCTGACGAAAACAATTTCATAGAACCAAAAAAACTCATTGCACTGTTCGGTAAGGCCGCGAAGCCAAACGGTGACTACGAGGAGTAAATAAAGTGACCAAAAGAGTATCAATCGTTTCAGCCGCCGTAGCCGTCGGACTTGCGCTGGCTTCAATCTCTATGCCGCAGGCGGCCGGGCTTCAGTCAAAAATGGACTCCGTCTTCGGTGAAATGAGCAATATTTCCCGCCCAGGAGTTTTTGAAACGCAACGTCGTGGTGTGCTTTCCGGCGGATCCATGTATGTCCGCAGCCCCATAATGAACACCGATCTCATTAACTTTCAGGCTCCGTCCTTTAAGGCAGGATGCGGCGGTATTGACTTTTTCGGAGGTTCCTTCAGTTTTATTAACGCCGATCAATTCGTGCAGCTGTTGAGAACGGTGGCCGCCAATGCCAAAGGTTACGCATTCCAGATTGCACTCGATATTGCATGCCCGAACTGTTCTGCCTGGATCAACAGCCTGCAGAGCAAGATCCAGCAACTCAATGAGGCGATGGGCAATTCCTGTCAGCTTGCCCAAGGTTTGGTCAACGATGTGGCCTCGGCCTTCGGGGCGAAACGTCAGAACGAGTACACAGCCGTGGGTACTATCACCGGTATTTACGATGACTGGTTCGGCAGTAAGAACAACACCGATGGTACGGACACTGCCAAGCAAGTGGATGAAAAGGGTGGCGAAAAGACGAAACGTATTGTCGGCAATATCGTTTGGGATGCCTTAAAGAAGGGAAATGTAAAGAGCTGGATCGTGGATGCCGGTGACGAAAAGACGGAATACGGCATCCTGATGGCTGTTACCGGCACAATCGTGATCCCGAAGTCCACAGATGACACAGCCAACCCGGACACGGGCAATACAAACAATCCGCGTTACTACCCGGATCTGATCACGTATAAGGAGCTGCTTAACGGCGGAAACCTTCAGGTCTACAAGTGCAACGACGATGACTGCCTTGAACTTGCCAAGGAAACCGTCAAGGTCACCGGCATGGTTCAGCGTGTACGTGAAGCCTTTAAAGGGGATGGAACTTCCGAAGGTGTCCTGCGCAAGTTCGGCATGATGAGCGGAAATGCCTTCACCCAAAAGGAAGGCAATCTGATGTCTAATATGCCGCAGGCAATTGGTGCCATTGTCCGCCAGTTGGCAACGGCCTCTAATGATGTTGCCTTGGATCAGGCCGATGACCTCGCCTACGCAGTGGCAATGTCGTGGGCCAATGAGATGATCCAGGAGCAGCTGAAGGCGGTGCGGCATGCACTCAGTAACAGTGATAAGCCTGAATCCAAGCAGATGCTCGATACGCTCAACGAAACTGAAGAGCGGCTTTATTCCGCATATCAGGTTTTTGCCGCTGATCACCCGACGATTTCCAAGATCATTGACCAGTACAACGCGGTTCAGAAAAACATCTACAAGATTACCGTGGCAGCCACCGGATCAACGGTAGCCGCAACTAATACTGGCGAATAAAACTGACGCAACCAAAGGACGGCACCGGAGTTTCAGGTGCCGCTGAATTTATGGATTTCACCATCATCTCCCTGGGGAACGTCGAGTTTCTTTCGATGGTTCTCAACGGCGTAGCCATGATCTGCGGAACCGGCAACTTTGCCCGGCTGGTTGCCGTAGGTTTTGTCATCGGCCTTCTTTTCATCGGTCTGCAGTGTATCTTCAAAGGCGGTCAGCAGGTCGATCTTCATCACACCTTTTTGTGTTTTCTTTGTTACCTCTGCATGTTTGGGCCGTCTTGTACGGTTGTTGTCGAAGATGCGTACACAGGGGAAGTACGGACTGTTGACAATCTGCCGCTCGGTGTTGGTGTCGCCGGTGCTGGAATTTCCGGTATCGGTTACGGTGTAACGAAGTTGATGGAGCAAGGGTACGGAGCAGCGGACCGTACCACAGAGCATGAATTCGCCGAGCCTCTGCGTATTCTCAATAAGCTCAGAGTTTCCGGTGCTAGTGACGAAATCTTTCGGGTAATTGACAGTGAGCTTGGACCGCGTGCCAACGGCAGTCCCAGCAGTTCGCGTGATGCACTGCTTAACTACATCTCTGAATGCACGATGGCTAAGATCCAGCTCGGAGGAACGACCTATCAGCAGCTTTATCGGTCCGGCTGGGGTGATGAATGGAAACTGCCTAGTGAGGCACATACCGTGTTGTTACCCATCAGCACGATGGGGGCAACGGAAACAGTGACTTGTGACGATGGCTTTGCCAAAGTCACGACCATGTTTGCAAAACTTTCGTCTACCGCAGTAAAAACAGCCGTTAACCGGATGCTGAAGATCAAGGATCCTAACGGAACCGGCGTAGCAACGGATTCACAGGCCATTGAAACGGCTTTGGGCGCGTTGAATGCCTCTATGAACGGCTCTCAGGATTTGATGCAGATGCTCGTGATTGAGGGCGTCTACAACGAGGCCGCCCGAAAGTTTTATCTCACTCAGCAGGATGTGGCCTCAGCCATTGCCGTGAATCAGGCACTTATTCAGCGCAATACCCAGTGGGCTTCCGAAGGAACAATGTTTTTGAGCACAGCACGTGCTCTTATGGCTTTTATCGAAGGTTTTGTCTACGCCATTACGCCGATTGTCGGATTCCTTATCGCAGTCGGAGCTTTCGGGGTGGGGTTGGTCGGTAAGTATTTCCTGACAATTGCTTGGATTCAGCTTTGGCTGCCGATCATGTCAATCGTCAATCTTTATACGCTGACCGGGGCGAGGGCGGCCATCACAAATGCCTCTCTGGGGGCTTCCGCTTCTTTTTATGCAGTGGACGTGATTTGGCAGGAAACGCAAACCTGGATCGCTACGGCCGGCATGCTCATTGCGGCAACACCGATGCTTGCATTGTTCCTTGTGACAGGTTCGACATACGCCTTTACGACGCTGGCCGGGCGCTTTGGCGGACAGGATCACTTCAACGAGAAGATCAACACGCCTGACGCTGTTGCGCCCAGCGCTGTTATGAACCATGCTCCGAACGTGATGGCAGACCGTAATCACGGCGTCCGCACGATGGGGGCCGATGCTATTGCTCCGAAGGATAACTTCAATCAGGCATTTGATGCCCAGGTCAGCAGTCGCCAGGGGGTGGTTAATGCACAGGCTCAGGCTGTGACCGCTGCGGTTTCGGAGGCGGTCGGCGATACCCAGTCTGCATCTCAGGTGAATGCCTTCCACCAAAATGTTGGTCACACAATGAGCTCTACACAAAATGCAGCAGCTCAGACTGAATTTAAGGCAGCAGCTCAGGCCATGCGTAAGGCTGGCTATGATGAATCGCAGATTCAGACGGCCATGGCTGAAGTTGGCGGTGCATTAAAAGCCAGTGCCGGTATAGGTATAGGGACAAATACCGATAATGCCGGATCAACGGGTAAGGAGGAGATGGCTAAAACCGTCCAGGATAAGGTCACCAAGTTAAGCAATCCTGCTAAATTCCTGGCTGGTTTAATGGGGCTCAGGGCTGATGTCGGCGTGTCCGGAGACATGAAAGCGGCGCAAAAGGACGCTGTGCAATCCGGTACGACGCACAATCAGTCGGCACAACGTTCTTTGGGTGCGGAGCAATCGAAGCGGCTTGCAGCTGCATTGCAGAGCGAGTACAGCAAGGCTGTGCAGAACATGAGTTCTGAGCAGTATCAAAATCTTGCCAATATCAATGAAAGTTCAACGATGGGGCAGCAGTTCTCGAAGATGAGTGAAGCCCGCCGCAGTTACGAACAGGCGCAGACGTTCCGTAACTCTTATGGATCCAGTCAGTCGCTCGACCGCGTTGCTCTCAGTGAAAGTCTTTTAAGTACCACTGCAGGTGATCAGCTTGCGAAGTTTGAAAGCCGTTTTGCACCGAATAGCGCGGAACGCGGACAACTCACCGCATCGTATAACGCATGGCGGGCACAGAACCTGAGCCCGACGCAGGCCAGGATTGCTGCGGCTATCGGCTTCATGAATACCCACCAAGAGTACCAGGCAGAACTCGGCAATATGCTGATGCAGTCGCGTCTGCCGGTTCAGGACTCTGTTGCGGTAGCCAAGATGGGCAGCATTAATCCTGATCAGAACAAGATTCTCAAAGGTCCGGGCAATGTCGATGATATTGCCGGCGGATGGAATCGTGCCCGAGATGAGCAGAACGCGAAGATCGAGGCCGGAAATCCCGGACCTGTTGATATGTATAAGGGTGAAGAGAACGTTCTCAGCCATTTCAAAGAAGGCAAGGACAGTGTTTCTAACAGGGCCGCGTTTAATGACGGCGCTGCCATGAACAGAGAAAAGGGCCATGCACTTGCTGAACTTATCAACGGGTCACAGCACAGTACTGGCATAGATCTGGCAAGTAACTGGATGCGCAACGGATTTATCGGAACGACAATGAAGCGGCTTCAGGAGCTGCTTACGAATTACGGGCCGACAGTGTTGCCGAACATCAAAGAACAGAACCTGGGCGACTACCTGCATAATCACCAAAGAAGTTTGGACGGCCTCAGCGAGGTTCAGCAGAGATACATGGAAACGTACCATCAGTACCGTTTCAAGGGGGGTACGGAATCAGCATCGGTCATTGAAGCATCTCAGGCCGTGCGGCAGGAAATGCGCGGGGCGCTCTACGGTAACAAGGAAAAGCTCACAGAGCAGGAAGAAAAGCGGCTTGACATTGCCGCAACGGCCATGATCAACAATCTGCAGACGCTTCACGAAGTTGACAATAAGGGGCTTGCCGCACAGGTTCATAACTTCAACACCGCGTATAACCTGAAGGCTAACGACTGGCCCGATGTGGATCGGGTTCGGTAAGCGGTCAATAACCCCCGCCTGAAGGCGGAGGCTTGAAAAAGCCTTTATTGACTAGTCTCAGCATTAACTCAACTTAGAAAGGAGGTCGGCGCTTCCCCCATTCCTAAAGGAAGATGTTTCCGCGCCGAATCATTATGAACTTTCAGGAAATCATTTCAGCGGGACTGGACGCCCTGGCGGCATTGCCGCCGGGCGCTTTTCAGGCGGTAATCGTCCTTTTGTCCGCCTCTGCCGTTTTGCTGTGGATGATTCTCGCACGGCCAAGACGGTTCCCATGGTGTTTCTCAGGCAAAGTCACTTGGGTTTGCGACGGGGATTCGGTGTATGTGAACACCCGCTGGGGACAGCGGGTGAAGCTGCGGCTCTTGGGAATTGATGCACCGGAAACCGAGCAGCCTTACGGGAACGAAAGCCGGGAATATCTCCGGCGTCTCATTGACGGCCGGCGGGTGGAGGTGCGTGCCATGTACACCGATTTGTACGGTCGATACGTGAGTGCGGTTCTTTTAAACGGCGAAGACGTGTGCTTGGCGATGATCCGCGAGGGGTTGGCGTGGCCTTATTTTCAGTTCTTAAACCAGGTGCCGCAGGGGACGGCCATGCTTTACCGGCAGACCGGTTTTGAAGCCAAACGCGCCCGTCGCGGTTTGTGGTCGCTGAAGCATATCCAGGCTCCCTGGGACTGGCGCAGAGAACACCGGACGTGGTGGCAGAAGTTCTTGCTTTGGCTGAGAATGTTGTTCGGCAGATAGCCTGTCAAGGCAAAGGCGCTTGCTCCAAAAGAATAATAAGGGCAACAACGAATCCGCCGACGATCACCCCAAAGATCTTGCACAGATTTTTGAATAACTTAGCAAAGCGGGCTGCTTCTTCCGCCTGCTTTTTTTCAGAAATACAATAAATCAGATCAGAGAAGTTTTCGTTGCAGACGGAACGTGTGCAGGAATCGGCAGCATTTGCCGGTACGAGCAGGGCAGGCCGACCCCGGACAGTGTTTGCGTTGCAGTCAAAAATACTGCAAGAATTATCATTTCCGTATGTCAGATCCATAAGCGCATTAAAGCCATGGCGTTCAGTATCAATACGGATACGCGTGAACGCTTCACTTTCCCTTCGGTTCCAGCAGCGCAGTATGTCGTCACTGACAAGAAGGACCTTTAACCCATCCGGCAGCGCAGCCCCCTTACGAATGTAGTAGAAGGGCTTTCTGTTGTTATCACGAAAACGATTTCGGCTTTTCTGAGAGTAGGAATAAGACATCTTGCACTCCTTATCCACTCAAAAATCGCTGTCGGAGAATCCGCAATCGAAGTTGTCAAAACCACCGGAGCTGTTGAAAGAGTCATCGGAAAAGCTGTCGGAGATGTCTGTTCCGAAGCCGTCAGACATGCTACTGGACGATGAATCAAAAAGGCTGTCGGAGCCGGAATCAAACAGGTCAGTGCTGTTATCTTCGTAAGTGCTGTGATAAACGTTCTGAGAAAGACAGGCAAAAGCGGGCGTGAAGGTCTCTTCGTAGTCGCTGTCGGATGCGTTGTTGTCCGCTGCCGGTTCCGAGGTGGTGTCGTTGTATGACGACGTAAGAGTGGAGTTTTCTGCGCCTTTAAAAGTGTTACCTTTGTCGAGAGAATGTTCTGTGCTCACAGACAAGGAATGTGCCGGGACCGCACCGGATTGATTTAAGTCTCCAAGCTTTTCTGTGACGGACGCCAGCTTCGACTTTAGTGCTGCGACCTGTTCGTCGAATGAATTGTTGTATCCCATTTAACCCTCCAAGAAGCGATCTAACCCAAAAAATAAGCACAGGGATGCTTTGTTTGTTTACCGATTTTATCAAATATTCCGATAAATATCCAATAAAGCTCTGTAGATTGTCAAATATTGACAATTTCTATTATTTGTCTTGGGTAAAAGCCTTTTGTTGACTGCATGTGTATCTTTATGAAAATGTGGCAATGTGTAAAATTATGTCGGTTTTCAATTAGGGTGGCTTTTTTCCAAAGCGCCTGTTTCCTTTTCGGAATTTTTCGATGCAAGCAATTTCTCTCAAACTGGCTGCAGCCGGTGCAGCTGTGCTGATGATGACCGGCTGTTCTTCTGTCAACTCCCTGCTTAACGAACGCGTTGAAACTCAGGAGTTTCTGCGTGTCTATGATGTGCAGACACCGTTGGTTGCGGCCGAACTGGGCAAGGCGATTGCAGAGGGGATGAGCCAGCGGTTTTCGCATCCTCAGATTGAGCGTCCTTTAGTGTTTGATGCCGTACCTGAAAAACCGGGCCGTCTTATCACGGATGCCGGACTTACGGATACTAACTTTGCCAAACTTATGCAAATGTCCGGCGGCAACACGATGCAGCTTAAAGGCGTTGTGTGCAAGGGATCCCCTTGGCAGGCAACCGGTCACCGCACGTTCTCGACCGGCGATGTTGATGCCCGGCTGAACATATGCGTCTTCCCGTACAAGGGTGGCTACCACATTGATATGTACGGATACCTGATGGAGCGCAAGGGTGGAATGAAGGATCTCGTTCGCCAAAGCGTTTACGGTGTGATGGGAACGCCTGAACAGGAAATCTCCCAGGGTATGGCCGACGTTGTGAAGGCTGTTGAAGAAGTTACCGGCAAGCAGGTCAACCTCATTGAGTCTCAGCCGTAACATTTCCTGTATCGATACACCCCCTGCCGTCCTCTGACGCAGGGGTTTATTTTTACTTCCGAATGACAATAGTTATTAACTATGTCTGTAAATACAGGGATATTTCTTTAACGCAATGATCAAAAATAATAATTTGATTAGTTGATTCTTCGTAATAAGGGATAATACCTATAGACGGACCCCCCCCCCCTGATAGCTTTAACACATGAATGCAAGGGGGCGATGAGTAGCCCAGGCAATCAGTTTGTAAGCAGGAGGCGTCCGTGTTTAAAAATATCCGACAGTTCGTCGTCTTGACCGTTGCAGCGGGCGTTATCTGTTGTGCGCAGGCTGAATCCTTTTCTATCAAAGGCAGTATTTTTGAGGCCGCCGGGCGGGAAAACAATATTGATCCGGTGTTGCTTTACAGCATTGCACTGGTCGAAAGTGCCGTTGTGGCTCCCGGCAAGAAAGGCTACCTCAACCCGTTTCCCTGGACACTTCGTACCGACAAACCGTTTTACGGTGCATCTAAAACCGAGGCAGAGGCGGAACTTAACCGCCTTATCAAAACCAACCGCAGTGTGGATGTCGGGTTAATGCAGATTAATACCCGCTGGCACGGACATCGTGTCGGTCGTATTACGGACTTGCTCGATCCTCTTACCAATGTCCGCGTAGCTGCTCAAATTCTCAATGAGCAGTTTGACCGCTATTCCGATGATGCCGAAAGAGCAGTGGGAAGCTATCACAGTTCAGATCCTGAACGCTCCCGCTGGTATGCGCGTCATGTACTGCGCGTCTATACGGAGCTGCAGAAACAAGCCGCTCACAGCAAGACAGTCAATCAAACGGGGGACTCCGGTCGTCATCAACGCGCTTTGATGCAATTGAACTGAAAGGAGCCATAGATATGACCTCATTTGCAAAACGAAATATTGCGCAGGGACTGCGTGCTCATACAGAAATTTCCCGGCTTGAAATGCCGAAGGTCCAGCTGATGGATTTTCAGATGTGGCAGACATTGCAACTGGCTCTGGTTGCCGGCGGCGATACAGGAACCGTTGATTGGGTAGATCTCGGAATACAGCTGTCGGAAACGCTGCGGAACGCATCATCGGAACTGATCGGAAAGCTCGCTGAATCCGCTTCCTGCAGCTTCAGAATTGATATGCCCGAAGAAACTTTTCTGGAAAAGTTCGGCCGCCGGGCTGATTGGGATCAGTTGCGCTCTGATCTGCCGGTGACGTATTTCCGTGCCCGATTCGCTTTTAATTACTGGTCATCCGTCCGTGATTTCGCAGTGAAGTCAAAGAAAGACTGTATGGCGGCCTTTCATCTGCCGTGGTCAATGATCGACATCCTGGCGGAATCCAGTACCTCCCAGGTCATTGATTTCTGTGAAGGCTATCCGCAGTTACAACGTTTCAGCCTGAATTGCAGTGTTCAGGATTGTTTGGCGATTGCTGATGCTTTGGCAACTGAATCAACAGATTCAATGCGTAAGGTCAGTCGATCAGCCGTTCTCCGATTGATTAAATCGAATCACTGTGCCGTCAACTTCATTCCCGTTGCCGCTTGATGCTATGACCAATAAAGAAGTCCATAAAAACGTCGTTAATCAGCTCATTGGTCTGTTGCAGGAAGGAAAGAGTGCAACGGAAGCCGCGCAGGCATGTGGTGTAACAGATAGCTTGGCGGCGGTTGTCGAGCATTCGCTTGCCTTTCGTCTTGTTGACCAAACTCAGATGGCGCGTCTTGATGAACTCGCAAAGGAAAGCGGCAGTGTCAGCCAGCTCAACATGAAGGTAAAAGACTTCGCAGCAAAGGAATTGAGCAAGTGGCTGGTACAGGCAGGAATGCAGCCGGGGCAGGTTCATATATGTACCGGACTTGACGTTCACAAATGCCGTCATCTTTATCGGCAGATGCGGCGGTTATTTGAGACAGAGGAAGCATTGTTGCCGTTGCCGCGAACACTGGTTGCTCGCGTCATCATGTCGATCTTTGCAACGCATTACACGTATCTGCAGAGAGCGTCAAATACGAATTCGATTCAGCTCAACAATGTGATTGTGGCGTGGCAGAGAACCTGCGAAGAAATTAACGCAAACCGCATCAATGAATGGGATGGATTTGACCCAAGAATGCATTCGCTGGGCACTCTCTTTGATGTGGCCCGAGCACTTCGCGAAGTTCAGACAAACCCAGGCTCTGAATTTGATGAACAGCAAAACCGCAGGCTCAGAAAGATCATTTATCAGCAATGTCCGAAGTGTGGTTGTTTCTTCGTCGGATTTAATTCAGCCCGTGTTTCCGACATGGGATGTTGTTGCTTCTGCGAGCTGCTGGAAGGGGCATCGCCCGATGGAAAGAAACGTCTGCGAAAGAAACAAAAACTGTCTGGAAAGACATGTGACAGTGTGGTAGGAGCAAGGCAGCAGAATTAATGTCAGGTACGTCTGCACCCTATTGTAAAAAAAGGAAAAAATAGAAATTTGTACTGTAGGAGCTCCTTTGTGAATTTGCATTGTGACTTTTCCGGTAGGAGCCGGGTACGGAAATTTGTTGAGCTCGATGCGGAAGCGTATTGAATTTAAACAAAAATCAGAACGAAATATGGTAGGAGCACCCCGCAAAAGTCATGTTTTTGCCTGTAACGGTAGGGGCGGCTCCTTGAAAAACCGTGCTTTCAGCATGGAAAGCTATTTGAAATCAAAGTATTGAAAGCTGTTTTCCATGTAGGAGCAACATAGTTGAAATAACGATCTGTGTGGTAGGAGCGGCTGGCTGCTCCTCATAAGGATAATAAATATTAGGAGTACCCCTTTGAACTTTGCATGTCCGAAAACCCCCGAAGACATACCTGCGGTAACTCTTCTTTGGGAGGAGTTTTCCGGTGTTGTGTCCGAAGGCAGCGGCGAGCCTCTGTCAGAGGAAGAAGTCGCCAAGGCACTTTTCATTGACAAGACACGGCTGGTGACGGCGCTGGCGGTAATGCAGGCTTCTGTTGCATGTCGTGCCGTTCGTGCGTGTGATGTCTATTTTGACTGGATGAAGAAACGTGCCGGCACAGACAAACAGACATATCTGCGGCCGCGTATCCGAATTGATTCACGCTATCAGACAGTCGAAATGAGCTGGGTTCGGAGATTGTCAAAATCACACGTCACCAGGCGTGGTGAATCTGTCAACGAAAAAGGAAAAGTCGGACGCGCTTTTTTTGTCAACACCAAACAGGGTTCAGTCACGGTTTTCTCGTGGTACGACTATCTGAAACGAGGGACCAAGGATCGTTATTCCGATTCTATCTTCAGCAAAGAGCCCGCATGGGTGCAACAGCTCGGGCGTCAGGTTGAAGACCGGTTCGAGCTGCTGAGAAAGGAACAGAAAATCATCACATCCATCAAGCGCTTGATCGGAACATTGAATCAAATTCAAACACGGCAATTCAATGACCGGGTGAATCAGCTTTTGATTGAATGGGGTGCCGGGGAAATCAAATCGCTTTATCAGCCGGAGATCTCATTGACGGCAAACGTTGACGAATAAACCGATTCATAGGATCAACATCATGTACGACTATCTCAACCAATCTGATTCATCGGAACGAATGGAAATGAATACACCGCTTAATCACCTTCCTGAAGGTTGCCGCACCGCAAAAGCAATCCGCGATGTTTGTTTCCGCATTGCCCATGTCACGCGGGATCATTTCGGTAATTACAACGAACGGCGGGGCTGGCTTGTGATGGATGTTGTCTGTGATGATCCGTCGCGCATCTGTATCCGGTACGACGATGCGAATGTCTTCATTGATGTTCCGGCCACAGAAGTGGCGATTGTCAGTTGCCGGGAACGAACAAGCAATAGCCCTGTCTCTGATACGACGGTTTAACAGAGAGGGGAGCGAATGACCAAACGACAGCAGGCACCGATGTCGGTCTTGGGGCCGAGTATGACGACACTTGTCATGTCCTTGCATACGGTAACGGGCGTGAGATCACTTATTGAAGGTGTTTCGCCGTGGGAGGAACGAACAATCAATTACACACTCACTCCGAGCGGTATTCGGACAATAAAGTATTCCAGCTTCGTCAATCAGACATCAACCTGGCTCATTGAGCTCAATTTTGAAGATTCCAGACTGTTGATTCATCCATTGCGGTGGAACGAAGAAACAGGATCTATCACTGAAATTAAGCTGGACATCAATCCACAGGATTTGAAACTGATTTATGCCAGTTTGCAGGCGAGGCGGCAAAGTGCCAGTGAAAAATCTGCTGAAAGTTTTTGGAAGTTCCGCTCTGAAACGAGTCCGCACAAGCAAATCAGATCAAAAAGGACGGTAAGACTTCAGTCGAAAGGGGATATAAATTAATGGCACGCACATACAGCTATGCAATTCGCCGTCGGGCTGATCGCTATTTTGCCGCTGGCTTTGGCTATAAAGCAGTAGCCAATATGATGGAACTGCCGGAGGGAACGGTTCGCGATTGGAAGCGTCAGTGGGCAAGCGATACTTCTGAAGACACCAAACCCCGGTTTGCAGAAGCACTGCGGGAAGTCATGATGGAGCGAAAGATCACACTCATTTGGCGTCAGAATGAAGACATCATCTTGGAAGCCTATCGTCGGGCCAAGGGTAAATCATCGCTACGCCGTTACAGCATTCAGCGTGTAATGATCGGGGTGGCCGGATCGGAGCTCTTTGAGAAAGTTCCTGTTTCGGTCCGTACGGCAGATATAAAGGGATACAGTCCAGTGTATCGCCTGCTGGAAGGGCGTTGAAATCTTACAGTAATAAACTCAGCTACTGAAACCGGCAAGCTGTGGCGCTTTCAACAGGGGATCGTTTCGTTGAAATCTTACAGTAATAAACTCAGCTACTGAAACGGAGATAGGGCGTTATTTGGCAGAGTTCTTTTCGGCGTACACGCTTTTATCCTGGGCGTAGACGCTTCTGTCTTTTCCGTAGATGCTCTTATCGCGGGCATTGTTTTTGGCACCGCGGGCGTTTTTCCCGTTCTTCGCACTCTGCGCGTTCTTTCCGGATGCTGCGGCCTTGGCTTTCTCCGCCTTCTCCTTGGCCGCTTTTTCCTTTTCTAGGCGTTCCTTCTCAGCGGCGGTAGCCAAAGCCGCTTCCCTGGCTTTCAACTCGTCGGCGTCCGCTGCATAGTGTTCGTTCCAGAGCACATGAGCGGCTTCGTTCTGACGCAGTGAAGCACCGGCTCTCGTTGTGTTGTACAACTCAACGGAGTCCTCTCTGTTATGGACGGGATTGAGCGTGTCGTGCGGATCTACGGTGTTGATGGTCGTTTTGACCGGGGCTTCGCCGGCGCAGCCGGTCAAGATGAGGACGAAGGCTGCTGCAGCCGTAAGAACTGTGGATTTCATGCTCAGTAAACAATAGGGTTGAAGGTATCAGCACTGTAGGCACAAAGTGCGTTGGCAGAGATGCAATGGAAAGCACTTTTTGCTTTTATCCCGACATCCCCCTGCGCTGAAACTTTGACTTCTGCGCTGGGCGCACATAGGAACGAAGATCAAGGACCAATTGGCAGTTATCCACAGGGTTGCCTGTATTTTAGGCATACCTTTCTGAAATTTTAAAGTCATTAAACCTAATTGTTTCGCGGAACGCTTGAAAAGTTATCCACAGAGTTATACACAGGCTGAAATTTCACGATCCTGCAAACATTTATCTCACGAATTTACGATCCTAAAAACATTTATCTCGGGGTAGTTACGATCCTAAAAACATTTATCTCGACCTTCTGCGATCCTAAAAACATTTATCCACGATCCTAAAAACATTTATCACGATCCTAAAAACATTTATCTCATGTCGGGAATGTGCTTAACATATTGATTATGCGAGCGAAAACACAATTCAAGATTTTCCTATAATCATTATTATTAATCTTTCTTTTAATCTATCTTCCTGTAGTAGACGCGCGCGCACGCGCGAGCACGGCGGAACAAACAGCTTCGACCCCGCAAAAGAAGAACCCGGCTCGCGCCGGGTTAAAGTGGCCAGGAGAAAAGTCCTCTTGATCACCAGACATCAATAACATTCGGAGGCCCGAAGTATTCCCCTCTGACGGCCGGAACCGGATCGGCGGGTGAGGGCAGGTCAGTCTTCCAAATGTAGAGGAGCTTTTTATCGAGTTCTCCGCGTTTTGGCTGACTCAGCCAGTAGGCTCGTATTGCCCCGGCCTCCAGCATCGCATTAAGAGCCTTTTTGAGCTGTCTGATGAACTGTGTAAGGTCACAGGTAAGACCTGTCCGCTGCAGGAGCTTCTGCACGCCGATAAACTGGCGGTTTTCCCGTTGACCTGCAAAGAAGCACTGCAACTTCTTTGCAAGCTCGTTGTGGCTGAGTTTGGCACGAATATCCCAAGGAATGGTACCGTACTCACTGTTTCCGAAAAGTTTCAGGAAACGGTGATCAATTACGCCGCAGACCACGCCGACACCAAGCCACTGATAATCCTTGATGAAATACAGCGTGGCGGCGTTGAGGCCACGCGGATCGAGATCGTAGCCTTTGCTTCCCACAACAAACGCCGGCGCTTTACCCTTGGTCGCTACCTGTATGAAAATAGAGGCTTGACTCATACGCTTGAAGGCTCGATAAAGCAGAAGGTACGACCTGCCGGAATCAGGTAACCGCAGTAAATCGACTAAATCCCCTAGTTTGATGCGCAGATTCTCATTGCAGCGTCCGTTGCCGAGGGTAAGCATTCCATGCCAAACATCCCATTCAAACTGATAGAGCGCTTCGCCGGTGTAAAGAATCGTGCAACTGTCCCGGCCGCAGATCGGATGATCCTGCAACCAGGGACGCGGTACACGTTTGGCCCGTACGCCGAAGATTGCCGATGTGTCGATAACGTTCGATGACGGTGCGTTGGCAGGCGGATACCAGCCGGGTAAAGAAAGTTGAACCGGCCCCATGCACTGCGGCAACAGGCAGTATTTCTCAAGTGCCACGCGTTCGAGAAAACCCTTGTCGCCTCCTGTTGCGGTTTTGAGTGCTTCGTAAGTCTCAAGGACCTCGTTATCACGCATAGCTTCTCTGAACAGTTCCTGCCGGAGCGCGAGAGGCATGACGGCAAGGGAGTCAGCCAATGCCTGCCCTGATCCTTTGTCGTCAATCCATTGCTGAAGCTCTTGAGAACGCATAATTGGTCACTTTTCCGTCCTGGCGGAGTGAATGGTCACCGCTTTTATTTCTCCAACGACTCTAGAAACACCCCGGCGGAAAATCTGTCTTTCCGGGGACAAAATTTGTACCCGTACATGCATTGCCATAAGGCGGAGGGCGGTAAGTTCAGCAGTTGCTTCCCGTTTCCGGAGTTTCAGCCGTGTCTGCCGTCGATTCCGCCATCAATCTGGCATACAACATTACCGTAGCCCCGTTCCGGCTCACGGGCAGAATCCTGACGTTTGCAGGTATTCTTAAAAGTGACAGGGCCGATGCTGACGCATGTCCGCTCTTTGCCGATATTCCGAGTACCGCCGAGACCGACAAAATTGACGCAGCCTGGCCTCCGGCTCCCCACCCGGTGGATGCGCTTTCCGTGCAGGATCTGATCCGGGCCAACGGCAAACTCATCCGTGATCTCTGTTACGCCACCACACTTTCCGAAGAGGAATCACAGAAATACCTTCTGCCGGTGATTACGAATCTGGCAAGGATTGTGCACCTCACTCCGGCCTCTGAATACGACCATCACCAGGGCTACGGGGGACTTTTTACGCACACGCTGGAAGTGGCGTATTACGCGGCCAACAACGCCAAGACGGCCATCTTTGACCGCTCGGCTTCTCCCGAAGAGCTCTACCGCAATAAGCGCCGCTGGATTCTGACAGCAGTCCTTGCAGCACTACTGCATGACATCGGTAAACCCTTTACCGACATGGAGATCACTGCGGCTGACGGGCGGCACTGGGTCCAGGATGAACCCATTGTGGATTGGCTGCGCAAGAACAGGATCGCGAGCTACTACATCAGCTTTCGGCCCAACCGGGAACATAACCGCCATAAGGCCGCAGCCCTGGCTAACGCCGCCATGCTGATTCCGAAGGAGACGTTCACATTCCTCGGACTCACCGGTTACGGGGAGAAAATGCAGCAGGAACTCAGAAGTGCCGTTCTTGAAGGCCGAAACGGCGGCCTCATCGGACGCATTCTTGACAATGCTGACGGACTCTCCCGCGCTGTGGACGGTCTTCGGCAACGAAAAATCCGTCCGGAATTCAAAAACGTTGCGCATCCGCAGGGAGATCAGATCCTTAAAGCAGTCCGGGGGCTCATTCAATCGGCCAAATGGACAACAAACAGGGATGAAAAAAGCCGTGTCTTCAATACGAGGCAGGGGTGCTTCATCGTTTGGGGTGAAGAAGCGGCCAAAGAGGTGCGCTCTCAGGCGCTTGATATGGGATTTGAGTCACTGCCGTCAGACTTTCTGCGGCTGGCTTCCGTCCTTGCCGATGCCGGTGCTGCGCTTCGCAATTCAGACGAAATATCCAATACGCATAATATTTTCTGGCGCGTAACGCCGATTGTGGCGGGGAACGCACAGTTTGAATGTATCCGTCTTGCGGATCCTCAGCTTGTCTTTGATGCGACGCCGCCTGCGGCAATGGAAGCGATTGTCGAAGGGCTTACGGTGGATCAGGTCACGAAAGATGCATGGGTGAGGCGCTGGAAGTTTCTGCCGGTACAGCGCCTCACACGGGCTGAAGAAGAGGAAATGGGCTACTCCGACGAGTACATTAAGTCACTCACGGAAGCGGCAGAAGAAAGCCTGCGCGAAAGCGAAGAGCTTGCCGGGCTTGATGCAGCGGCATTGACTGCACCGGAGCCGTCGGATGATAGTGCTGTTTCCGTAACGGAAAATGAGATAACGACTGAGGCCGCTCAAGTGCTTGAGGCCGTGCCGCAGGTCCGTTCTTCTTCTTCGGCTGCGCCCGACGATGATCCGTTTGCCTCCGTCATGCCGAAAGACACACCGACGCAATGGCACCGGTTTTTCGGAGAAGAGGCTAAGACTAAGACTAAGACTGTGGTTCGCCAGGTTTCTTCACGGCCAAACTCCGAACCGGAGAAAGCCGTAACGAGCCCGGCGGTAGCGGCAGCTGTTGGAAATCAGCCGGTTGCTGCGCCAGCAGAGGTTGTTGAGGTTATTGATCCGAGCGCTGATCCAGTGAACTCTGACGAGAGGATGAGCCCTGAAGCGCAAACGCCGACAACAGAGACCGTTGTTTCTGAAGAAGCGGATGAGGCGGAGGTTCAGGAGTATTTCGCTGACAGTCCGGACGATTCTGAAGAGGAAACGGAGGCTGCGGCAGGCAATGAAGCATTTATTGACGATCCAGGGGCGGAGCAGCTGCAGTCAGATCAAGCTCTTGCCGTGCAAGAACCGGCAGATAAGGAGCACCCGGCAGGCATTGACGAAGCCGGTTTTAACATGGCGCGGCTTCTCGGAGGAGACGAGCAGCCGAAGTTCCTTACAGCCGTAACCGACGGGCTCATAAAGGTAGCGGAACGTAAGCCCCGTACTGAAAATCCAAAAGCGAAACCGGCAGCGTCTGTTTCGACAACGGAGAACTCCAAGGCTGCGGAAGAACAACAACAACCGGATCTGCCGCTTGTCTTTTTCAATGAACCGCTCAACGCTGACGGAACCCCGAAGTTACCAAGAAAAGGGGCAGGCAGGTCATCAGCAAAATCCAAAGAAGAAAACAGCAAAGAGCCTGTGACGGGTAACGCCCAGGACACCTCATCCTCTGGTCACTTTGCTGTCGATGCAGCCGCTCAGAAAGCCCCCGTACGCGGAAAGAAACGACGCAGTGTCGTCAATATCAGCCGCGACGCAAAGATTGCGCAGGATTTGGCCGAAAGTATGGTGAGTCAGCTGGCGGACGGTTTCGGTATCTGGCTCACTGAAGGCATCACTACGGATCCGCTCACCGGACGCCATGCCACGCAGTCGTTTGCCTTTGAAAAGGTGATTGCCGAGAGCGGCATTGATTCTGATCTTGTGGAGCTCGCCTTTGAAAAGATGGCATCCGACAACGTTCAGCCGCGCGTTGAATGGATTACCGCCGAGCATCGGCTGGTGTTGGTTGAGTAGAGCCTTACCGATCATGTTTCAGTAGCTGAGTTTATTTCTGTAAGACTTCAACTTCCATGGCTCTTAAATACGATCCGACCGCCTATGAAACCTGGCGGCAGAATTTTGAAATGCGGCAGGCGCTTGCCTGGTTTGCCGGTTGCGGCTGGTATTTCGTGTGGGGCGATCTCTACGGTGCCAACGGGGCAACGCTTGGCTGTGTGCTCATTTGTGCCCTTATGGGACTGTGGCGCTTCAGACCGGCTCTGCGGCGTTTTCAGATGACCCTGCGGCTCGCCGGCACTCCCGCACCCTTTATCGACTTCAACGAGCTCAAAGCCATCATGAACGATCCGGTGCATAAGGACGATATGTGGCTGGGCCGGGGTTTCCCGTGGGGACAGACGCAGGCGCAGCGGGTCAATGATCTCTTAAAGCGGGACTGGCACAAAACCTACAGGGAAGCGCTCGGCGCGTTTTACATCCTGCAGTTTTTGAAAAAACATGTGTGGCTGTGTCTGTTTCGGCCGTTTAAGGCAATACACGTTTACCGGGAGATTCAGAAGCGTGTTTCCAAGGATCAGGGACAGGCATGGATTCAGGGGGTCGGCGACGCTGAAACCGACATCTTCCAGCCCATCAGCCATACGGAAGGCCATACGCTCATTATCGGTACCACGGGTTCGGGGAAGACCCGGTGCTTTGACCTGCTGATCACACAGGCCATTTTAAGAAACGAAACCGTGTTCATCATTGACCCCAAAGGTGACCGGGACCTTCGTGACAAGGCCCGCCGTGCCTGTGAAATGCTCGGGCGCGGGGATAAGTTTCTGTCTTTTCATCCGGCTTTTCCGCAGGAAAGCGTCCGCATCAACCTGCTTGCCAACTGGACGCGCCCCTCAGAAATTGCTGACCGTATTGCCTCGCTCATCCCTTCGGAATCCGATTCGGACCCATTCAAAAACTTTGCGTTCGGAGCCTTAAACGCTGTCTGTAACGGCCTCTGTAACGTTTACCGCTCGCCGACACTGAAAAACCTGAAGCACTACCTCGCCGGTACCGGCAGCGGTGCTGTGGCAGGTCTCGTTGTGGATGCACTTAATGCCTATCTGCGGCAGAAACGGCCGGATCGGGTGAAGGATCTGGAACTTTACATCGCTGCCTGCAAGAAAAAGGATAAGGAGAGTATGGCGCAGGCCCTGGTGGACTACTATCAGAATAACGGTCCGGCCGATTCCGACATTGACGATCTTGTCTCCATGTTCACGCATAACAGAGAGCACTTCGGAAAGATGATTACGAGCCTGCTGCCGATTCTTTCGATGCTCACATCCGGCACGCTGGGCGATATGCTCAGTCCGCCGGAATCCGTGCAGGAGAAACAGAAAAACACCTGGCGTGACACCAACGACCTGATAGCCTGGAATCACGTGGTCTATGTGGGGTTGGACTCACTGTCGGATCCGATGGTCGGTTCTGCCATCGGTGCCTTGTTCCTGTCCGATTTGGCCTGTGTGGCCGGTGCCCGTTACAACTTTTCAGGCAGCGACCCCCAGGTACCCAATGGGGATAACGGCTTTTGGAGCAGACTGAAAAAACTTTACCGTAAGCCTGAAGCCGATCCGCGGGCTCGGACTGTCAACATTTTTGTGGACGAGGCCGCAGAGGTGGTGAATACGCCCTTTCTGCAGATTCTCAACAAAGGGCGCGGTGCGCATCTGAAACTGTTTGTGGCAACACAGACCCTGCCGGACTTTTCAGCCCGGATGGGAAGCCGGGACAAGGCCGATCAGCTCTTGGGAAACCTCAATAACCGCATCTGTCTGCGCTGCATTGATCCTCAGACGCAGAAGTTCGTTTCGGACTCGCTTCCGAAGACAAAGATTGTGAGTATTCAGCGCACGCAGGGGCTTTCAACGGCTGTTCATGATCCGGTGCCGCGCGGCGGCAGTCTGGGCGAACGGCTTGCGGAGGAAGAAGTCCCTCTTTTTCCGCCGCAGTTGTTGGCGATGCTGCCCAATCTTGAGTTCATTGCGAGTCTTTCGGGCGGCCACATCATTAAGGGCAGGTATCCGCTTATCCTGGCCGATAAAAGCGAGTACAGAGCCGGATGAGAGGGCGCGGCTCAGGACTCTGCGGCACTGCCCTGAGTCGGAAAACAGTCCACAGACAGCGCGAAATTTTCTGTGGATAACTTCAAAATCATTTGTGTTTTCATTGGGTTGTTTGGTGTGCCTAAAAAATGAGCACACGCTTTATCTCTTTGTACCGACGCAGCGTGAATTGTGTACGGTTGTTGCCCCGGCAGAAGAGATGACATTTTTTGCTTTCCTGACGTCAGATTTTGAAAAAACGGCTCTCTAAGATCGAGGCTAAAGGCTGAATGTCACGCAAAGGAGTGCGTTTTGGAAAAAGAAACAGGAAAGGCGAGCGCCGGTTCCCGCATTATTCGTGATGAAGATGTGTTGGCTTTGGCCCGCGCCCGCGGTGAAACCGCCGAGGAAGCCTTATTCCGGATGATGCGCAAATGCCCGGCAGCCTTCGGAGCAACCTGCGACTGGGAGGACTTCGGTTCGATCTCGATTGCGGTGATGCGTGAACTGAAGCCCTATAAAACCTATCAGGCCGTCTACAACCTGGTGCTTCGGGTCTTTCAGCTCTACGACACCCAGGTTATTTCAGTTCTGCGTGTATTTTCCGATGTCGAGCGTCTTGCCTATTTCGTCAACGAAATGATTGAGACGATGCTCGAAGTCAGTCATTACCGCGATGCACTCAGTGTTGAGTACGGCGTTGATACGGCCAACAAAATTGCATTACGCGGGATTGTGCTCTTTCGTATTACGAGCGTCGGCGTACGCAATGTCTTTAAGTGCGAAAACAAGGCGTTTTTCCGTGCGGAAAGTTTTTGCGCCAGTAAGCTCATTGCGCGTGAGGCCGCTGGTGCCCAACAGGGGACAGGGCTGCGCTGCGCAGCCTGATTCCGCTCGCTGCGAGGCATATATGGCGCGGGCACCAGGCGAAAACAGTATCGGGCTTTTTGTCATCCTCGCCTTTGCGGTCTTTGGTCTTGCCCTGTCACTGGTTACGACGGACTACGTCCGGAAAGCCTCTGTAGCGGAAGCCCGCAATATTGAACAGGAACTGGGCGCATCAACACTGTCACGCATCAATGTCATGGCCGACGGCTGGTATCTGAAAACGCTGAACCGCTGGTTCGGCAGTGCCGATGCCGAAGCCTGGTTAAGTGATGATCCCGCTCAGCGCCGCCGTGAGGAAGCGCTGATTGCCAAAAACAGCAAACTCACCGCATGGCTTGAGCAACGTAAAACGGTTCTCCTGGATCTCGGTTACTGGATCCTGCGCAGAGTCGCGCTGTTTGTTATCTGGCTGCCGCTCTGGATTCCGCTCGTTATTTTGTCGGTATGGCATGGTCTGCAGGATCGGGAAATCAAGAAAACAGATTTCGGGTACACCTCACCGGTTCTGAATCACTGGGCCCGACGGGTGATGAACCTTGTGACGGTGCTGACCGCATTGCTCTTTCTTTCACCGGTGGCGCTTGAACCGCTGATGTTCCCGCTCATGACCGGTTGTTGGGCGGTTGCTGCGGGTGTTGCGGTCGGAAATGTGCAAAAGAGAATCTGACCGGGGGTGTCTAGCTTCGATAAAGGATTTTTGTGATGGAAGACTTTCTCAAGACATTGGCGGAACTGACGGCATTGAATACGGGGACCTCATCGGTTGTTGCCGTGAAAACGGTCTTTACCAGTAACGAACCGCCGGCATTCGTTGCGCAGGCGCTGATAAAGGGAATGCCCTCGGGCTGGAAACTGCAGCGGTTGGATGAAACCCCCGCCGGATACGTGGCCTTTTGCGGCTGCGGCGCTAAATCGGGACGCGCTTCACCATCAGTGCTGCTTCATCCGTCGGACGTACAACAGACCGCGTAACTGCCGGTGAAACTCTGAAAGTTTCACCCGGGTGAAACTTCGTTTCGGATTTTCAAAACCCTTTAAGGACAAGGCTTATGCCGCGATTCTCTCCCAGTCTCGCCGTCGGATTTCTGCTTTGCGGAACACTCACGGCCAATGCTCAGTTTGCCGATCCGTCCCAGGAATTATCCGCTGAGGACGTGGCCCGGCTTTTAGCCCCTGTTTCTGAAGAGAACGATCAAGAGGCGACTGGGCAACCTGCCAAAAAGGTTGAGCCTCAGAGGGGTGCAACGCAGACGGTGCATCAGCCGGAACGCCCGCAGGTTGAGCAGCCGGAGCAAATCCAGCGCCGTAACCGAGAACACCGGCCCATGGTCCGTATCCGCAGCAAGGAATCCAAGGAATCGGTTGCGCGGGCAGACAAAGTGGCCAAACCCGAGGAGGAAAACTTTCGGTTTCCGAGTCTTGCTTTTCTTTCTTGGTTTGATCCCTGGAAACTTAAAATCGGAGACGTGACGCTTCTGCAGGATAATTACGCGTCCTTAAAGCGAAAACATCCGGACTGCCGCAGGCTCGAAGTGGCCAAAGGCGGTGTCACGGGACGCATCGCTTGCGCAAAACCGTCGGAATTCTTGGCTGAAGGGGATGCAGTGATCTTTCACTATATCCCTGTGAATGATCTCCTCGTAGGAGCGGTCTACAGTTTTTCGTCTCAGCAACGGGCCCTGCAGTTTGCCTCCTCAATCAAAGCGCAGCTCAAGGCTCAGAAAATAGAGTCCTTTACAGAGGTGGCTGACGCTGACCGCGAAGTAACCGATACGCCGCTTTTCGCACTGGCGGTGCACCCGTCCCGTAACGGCTATCTCGTGAGTGTCTCGGGACACTTTGCCGAACGCTTTGAAGACGCAGAGGTTTATGCGGCAGCGAGGCTCCCCAAAATCGAATTCGGAAATCTGACACTCGGTGTGACTACCGGAAAGGCGTTGCCTGAGTTGCCGAAATCCTGTACGGAGGTGTCCGCTGAACCGGGAGGCCTCCGGCGTGAGTTTTACGGCATTTGTTTCGGTTTTCCCTACGAAGCCCACATGCAGCTTAACTTCAATCCAGAGACGGATATTCTAGAAACGGCGGTTTTATCTCCCATCGGTGCCGCCACCGGCAGCCTTGTGGAAGACATGTTGAGGAAACGCTGGAACATGCCGACCTATTGTCCCCGCATGACTACGGAAACGGAGCTTGTCACCATTAAGGATGAGCGGCAGAGAGGGAAGGTAAGAACCCGGCGGGTTAAGGGGCGCGGCGCATCGGTCTATGCCGGTAACTGCGAACATCCGGTGATCTACACGCTCGATATGCGCTACGTGTTTGAAAACCGCCTGCTCAATAAGGAAGACATAGCCGCTGATTTTGAGCGGCGTCGAAACCGGATTCAGGCCATTAAGGATCATGACAAGGCATTCGATGCGCGGATGCAACACGTCAAAGGTTTCTTTGAATAGAGCTTACCGGCGCATCTAGGGGAGTGTTTTCCGGCTACGGATGCAGCAGGGCATTTTTTGCTTTCCAACCGGGAAAATACCCGCAGCACTGGTTCTAAAGTTTGTCCGTCATAATTCTGATCAGGCCCTCCGGGGCCAATGTGTGCGATGAGCTTCAGTGCTGTTTTGGGACGTTACTTTGACTGGCACGGCCGGGCAGGCCGTTTTGAATTCTTCAAAGTGTGGGCTTTGGGCGGACTTCTCACCTTACTTTCCGTCGTACCCCTGTTTTTCTATTTTTGGAAACTTGCGCAGGATACGGTTGATTACGGCTTTGATGCCGCCATGCTCATGATGGTTGAGCAGGAAGCCGGTCTTCTTTACTACGTTCTTGTGTGCCTGTGGCAGTGGCTTTCGGCTGTTGTTCTGACCGGCATGTTTGTGATGGCTCTCATGACCACCGTGCGGCGGTTGGCCGACATGGGATTTTCGCCATGGTGGGTGATTTTGTCCTCCGTGCCGTTAATCAACATTGTCTTTCTGCTGATGCTTTTCTTTTGGCCCGGTCAACGCGCAGCCGCTCAATAAGTACAGAACGCAAATTTTGCTTTCCGAGCAGGTAAGCGGACTTAACGTGCTTTTTAAAGTTCGCTTCAACTCTTTACAGCTTCACACATTTTGGCTTATGAAGGAAACACGCATACCGACCCGAGCTGATATGCCGCCCTACCTCCTGGTGTGGTCCAGCGACGAATGTATGCCGGTTCTTTTGGGACTGGGCTTCGGGATCATGCTCAATCAGGTTTTTGTCTGTTCGATGATCGGGATTGTCATCGCACACTTCTACAAGAAGTTCCGCGATATGCATCCGGACGGCTATCTCTTTCATCTGCTCTATTGGTACGGATTCGGCTTTGCCCGCAGCAAAAGCATGATCAATCCGTGGATCAAGCGCCTTATTCCCTGATTTCAGAATTGCCGGATACGGACAAAATGGACTTAAAAAAGTATCTCTCCACCTTTCACGGACTGAAGACCGAGGCGTACTTCTCACGTCTGGTGATGACCATCCTGCTGTTGCTGTGCCTGTTTCTTGTGGCCGTACTGGCGACGCGCCCCACGATTGTGACGATTCAGCCCTGGACACTTTCCGAGGACGCGCAGGTAACGCGCGACGATGCCTCGCGCTCCTACATTGAAGCCTGGGGCTTCGCGCTGGCGGAACTGATCGGTAACGTCACGCCGGGCAACGTTACGTTTATCGGTGACCGCTTAAAGCCCCTGTTGGATCCCCGGATTTACCACAAGACGCTGGAAGGACTTGAAGCCAATGCGCAGGGTCTGATGGACGACCGCGTTTCCATGCGCTTTGAGCCGCGCCGCGTGATCTACGAAAAGTCCTCCGGCAAGGTGTTTGTTTCCGGTTATTCCTTCGTGCGTCAGGGTATGAGCTTTGAAACGGAAAAGCGTGAAGAACGCACTTACGAGTTTGTGATCCGTATTGCCAATTACGCACCGCTCATTCAGTCCATTGACACGTATCTCGGTCAGGCCAAAACGCGCGAAGTGGTGGAAAAGATCCAGGAACGCGTCAAGCGTGATGAAGAACGTCGTCAGGAAACGATTAAGGAACGTGCCCGCTACAAGGAACCGGAAGCCGAGCGGCGCATGACCACTGAAGAAGACAAAAAACTCTAACTCGGTTTTCGGAGATTCACTCGATGTTAAAAACAACGACAGCACTGGCCGTAAGCCTTGCCCTGCTTGCGGGCACTGCGGCAGCGCAGGAAACCCAGCCGACGACAAGCCCCGTGGTGCAGGCCGTCAAAGGCATGGTTAAGGCGGTTGAAGACGCAGGCAATGCCGAAAAAGCGGCCAGAAGTCAGGCCGCCAGAGCTGCGGCCGAAAAACAGGCCGATGAGGCGGCTTATCCGGCCGTTCCGGCTAAGTATCTGAGACCTGATGCCGATCCGGCTGAAAAAGCCAAAGCCGTCAATGAGCTTTCAAAAAAGGTGAAGGCCGATGATAAGAGGGCGGCTGAGGAAAAGCGCCGCAAACCCGCCACGTCACCGGTGGGCCGGGTGCGCATCAATACCGATGCCGTCATTGCGATGAAGCCCGGTCAGAATGTGTTCATCCCGATTTCACGGGAACATCCGAACCGACTGCTTACGCCCTTTAAGAATCCGCAGATCGTGTCCACAAGCCTTTTTGCCGGTAAGAAAAAAGGGGAGTGCGGTGAAGCCTGTGTGCGTGACGGCGTGATTTACATCACCACGGATTCACCCTCTGCCGTAACGGCTTTCATCACTGAAAAGGGACACGAAGACATCGCTTTCTCCATCACCATGGTGCCGCAGGCGATTCCGCCGCGTGAAGTGCGTTTTACCCTTCCGGACGCTGTGGTTGAGAAACTGAATTCCCGCAGCGGCGTTGTGGGCGGCGTGAAAAAGGCCCAGGCCTGGGAAGTTTCTCAGCCCTATGTTGACACCATTCGGGAAGCGCTCAGAGAAGTGGCCTTGGGCCAGGTTCCGTCGGGCTACAACCTCCGCAAAGTCAAAGTGACGGATGCGCGCCCGACCTGCAGCCATCCGGGGCTCACGTTTCAGTGGGATAACGGTCAGATTCTGGAAGGCTACAACCTCGACATCTACGTCGGTGTCGTTAAGAACATTGCCGGTAATGCCGTGGAATTCCGTAATCAAAACTGCGGCGGCTGGCGCACTGCGGCTGTCACCACCTGGCCGCTTGCCGTCCTTGAACCCGGCCAGCAGACCGAAATCTATGTGGTTGTGAAGCGCGAGGATGAAGTGCCCGAGAGCATGGTCCGCAAACCTCTGATCCCGCGTGAATACAACTGACGGGGGCAGCTATGGCAGTCAATGTATCCAATTTCCTCGCCAAGATGAGTCCGCGTGCCAAGCAGCTTTCCGTGGTTGCCTGCGCTGTGGCCGTTTTGGGCGGGGTGCTTTATATCTCGCTGGCCGGAACTGAACAAGGCCCTGAAACACGCTGGAATAAGAAAACCGACAAACAGATCAACGTCATCACGGATCAGAGCAACAAGAACATGGGTCTTGAAGCGATGGCCGGACGCATCAAGTTCCTGGACCGCTCCAACCAGCAGTTAAGACAGCAGGTCGAACGGCTTGAAAAGGAACGTGCTGCGGAAAAGACGGATGCAACGCAGGAACGGATTTGGAAAGAACGGTTTGACTCGCTTTCCAATGAACTCTCCACACTGCGTGCTCAGCAAAAAGATCAGCAGGCACGGATTGCCCAGCAGATTACGCAGTCGCAGAACACCGCCAAGGGCAAAAATGATCAGGCCATTGACGATCCCTTCCAGCTGCGTGAACAGAAACGCCGCCAGATCATGGGCGACGAAATGGAAGCCGAACTCTCCGGTGACCGCCGCAAAGGCGCAGCTTCGCGGGTTCGTACCGGCGGTGCGCTCAAAATCGGCATTGTTTCGGAAACCGAAGATGAGGAAGGCGCAGAGGCGGCCGGCAATGAAGCGGCACCTCCGGCCGGTACCGCACCGAAAACCGCTTACATCCCAGCCGGTTCCATTCTGACGGGGACGCTTATCACCGGTGCGGATTTCCCGACGGGAAAGGGCAGTTTTGACAATCCCACGCCGTCGTTGATCCGCATCAGTAAGCACGCGATTCTGCCCAATCGCTACACCTCCGACGTGAGGGAGTGTTTTCTGCTCGTTGGCGGGCGCGGTGAACTCGCAAGCGAACGCGCCAAACTGCGCGGGGAAATGCTCTCCTGCATCCGTAACGACGGCGGCGTGATTCAGACGAAGTTAAACAGCTATGTGGCTGGTGAAGACGGCAAAGAAGGCATCAAGGGCCGTTTGGTGAGTAAGCAGGGTCAGCTGATTGCCCGCACGATGGTCGCGGGGTTTCTCTCCGGCATGAGCGAAGCCTTTGACTACAACCAGGTGTCCGTGCTTTCAACAACTGCATCCAACAACGTCGAGTACCAGCGCAACTGGTCCAGTGACGCCGCCAAGGGCGGTATCGCCAAGGGCTTTCAGAACTCGCTTGACCGTGTGGCTGAGTTCTACATGGATTTAGCCGATGAGATGGTTCCGGTGGTGGAAATCAATGCAGGTCGTCAGGTCGACATCGTGGTTATTTCCGGTACGACCTTAAACGTGACGGCGCAGTCACAGGTGTCTCTGAACGCGCAGGGTGCTCCCTCCAACTTTACCCAGGCTAAAAAATAAATGAATACCAGGAAACTCAAACGGCTTCTGATGCTTTCGGGCGCAGCGCTTTTGGTGTCGCAGACCCTGACAGGCTGCTCGGCACTGGGCGTCGGTGAAGAGGAATTTGCCTGTACCGGTATGCCCGGCAGTGTTTACTGCCACTCTGCACGCGACGTGTATGAGAAAACCAACGACGGTGTGGTACCGAGCCCGGTCGGAAAGGCTGAGGGTGCGTACAACGAAGAGTGCGATGACTGTGTGCGCAGCGAAGATGTGAATCCGGCTCTCACCGTTGAGGAAGATGAAAACACCCGGTGGGCGGCCGGTGCGGGCGCAGCCCGCGTTGGCGGTGAAGTGATTACCGTCTATGACCGCTCAACCGGTGAAACGAAAACAGTCAAACGCAAAACACTTTCCGTCACTGACGATGAAGTGATCAATAACTACGTCGCTCCGCGTCTGCCGAGCGATCCGGTTCCTGTAAGAACGCCGTCCCAGGTGATGCGCATTTGGGTGGCTCCTTACGTAGACACAAACGGCGATTTGGTTGCCCCCGGTTTTGTCTACACGGAAATAGAGCCTCGCCGCTGGATTTACCCCGGTGCCGAGCAGGGCGGCAACACAAGAATGTTTGCGCCGTTACACACGGCCAAACGCTATCCCTCCAATGCGTCTAAGGAGCCGGCGATCAACAGCCTTGAACAGCTCAAGCGGGCGCAACAGAGGAATCAGTAAATCAAAATCATAAAAAGGAGTTTTCACCAATGCAGTTCAAATCTTTCGGCAAGGCCGCTCTTGCGGTGGCTCTCATGGGCGGTGCTGCGGCTGTTTACGCCGGTGTGGGCGGAGCAACGCCGGGCGGCGATGAATTTACCGCCATTTGGGATCTGATTCAGGGCTGGTCTCAGGGTGTTCTGGGCCGCATCATCGCCCTGGGTGCTCTGATCGTCGGCATTGCCTTCGGTTTGGTGCGTCAGTCCGTTGTGGCCGCCGTCATCGGTATTTCGATGGCTATCGTGCTGCAGTACGGTCCGGATGTGATCGAAGGTATCGTGACCGCCACGGCTGCCGACGCCACGCCCGCTCAGGTCGTGACGATGGATAACGGTCTCACCGCTCAGGTGCAGAACCTCTCCGTTCTCGCGAAGTAGTGCCTTTGTCGGATTTCGTTTCGGAGGTTGGGGGAGGTCTCCCAACCTCCGATCCGGAATCCGGCCGCTAAGGATTTTTGTCCTTCTTTGCTTCTCCGGTACCGGGTCTTTGTGTCTCCGTGAGTTTCTTGTCCGGTACCGGAGAGCGCTTTGACGTGAGGCTGCCTTTATGTTGAAACGGACTGCCTGTCGGCCTTGGGTTGGTCCGGAGGCGGCTTCACACCAAAGCGCGCGGTTTTGTCAGAACGTGTCTGCTGACCGCGGGCACGTAAAACATTTTTAAATCAGTGCAGGCACGAAACCGTGCGCCCGGCATCTTTTCTCTTGTCAACTTGCTTCAAATAAAGGCCAATCATGCAGATGTCTATCCGCCGGACGGCAGCCGCCGTTCTCTCCGCTCTTACTCTGACTGCTGTTTCCGGCGTTGTTCCGGCCGCAGGCATTGATGACTTTCAGGCAAAGGTCAACAAAATTGCCGCTGAAAAAGGCGTACCCGCCCCCGACGTGAAAAAAGAACTCCTCGGTAAAGCGGGGGTGACCTCGGAGGAGGAGAAGGAAGAGGCCGCAAAGAATGCCCTGAAAAACGTCTCGCCCATTGAGCGCATCGTCGCAATTGACACTGATACGATCCGCGCCATCAAAAGCCGTGACGGGAAACTGATGTTTCTTGTGGATAACGGGCGTTTTGCGTTCCTCGGCAAGATGATTGACGTGTGGAGCCGCAAGGAACTCACGACGATTGAGGATATTGCCGATGCGGTCAGTCATATTGATCTTGCCCGTATGGGTTTTAAGCTCGATAAGGTCAACCACATCTCGGTGGGCGCGGGCCCCAGGCACATCACGGCCTTTGTGGATCCGCAGTGCGGCTGGTGTCATAAGCTCATCGCTGAAATCAATGCCAAGCCTGAACTGCAGAAGGACTACACCTTTGACTTTGTCGTGGTGCCCGTACTCGGCCAGCGCAGTGAAATGCTGGCGAAAAAGATCTTCTGCGCCGATGCCGACGATGCCGCCAAGTACCGGGCTTTAACCGACGGTGCCCGCTCCATCGAAGCATTGAAGCAAAAAGATGAATGTCCGCCGGAAGTCTTTGCACAAACCCGTGTGATTGCACAGGCCGTGGGCGTGCAGGGGGTTCCGATGGTTATTTCGCACGACGGCCGCTTTGAGCGCGGTAAGCCCCGGGACTTAATGGCGTTTCTTGAGCCCAAGCCCGCACAGAACGCACAGGCCCAACAGACAAAGTGACCAGGGGGTAGCGTAATGGACGTTTTTAAGCTCAAGCGCTTTACCGACGAAGGACTTCTTTCGGACGATATTCGCGCCGAACAGCTCATTTCACCGCTGGCGGTTGATGAAAGACACGGGATTTTTCTCTGTGATGACAAAACGCTGGGTTTTGCCTTCGAGTGTCAGCCGCTCACCGGCGGCGGAGAAAAGGAGCAGGAAAAGCTCGATCAGCTTTTCAGTCAAAACTTTCCGTCGAACATGACAATGAGTTTTCTGCTTTTCAGGTCACCTGACATTGAAGAAAACCTCATTCAGGCGGCACGGATGCGTGTGGGCTTTACCCATCCGCTTCTGACGCCCGTCTTTCAGGAACGTATGGCCTGGCTGCGGCATCACACGGAAGAAGACATTGTCGGCACCGCCTTAAACGGTGCAGTCTTTAATGTGGGGCGCGTTGTCGATCTGAAGCTCATCATCAGCGTGAAACTGCCGTTTTCCGGTGAAGAGCCGGATAAGGACGCAATGGAAGAGGCGCTTGACTGGCAGACGAAGATTCTCTCCGGTCTGAAGTCCGTGGGGTTTGCACCGTTTACGATGGATGCCGACCGCTACGTGCGTTTTATGAATGTCTTTCTCAACTGGGATCAGTCAGCCGTGTGGCGGCAGGCGTATCGCCCGCTTTGGGAAAACGACAAGCCCATTCCGACGCAGTGCTTTGATCCGACCACCGGTGTGATGTGCGCCAAGCCCGGATACTTTACTTTGGGCGAAGACACCTATGTGAAGGTGCTTTCGGCTAAAAAGATGCCGGAAGCCATGTATTTTGGTAACGCCATTGACTACGTGGGTGACCTGCACGGTAATAACGCCGGTATTCATCAAAATTACGCCGTGTGCTGCAACATCATCTTCCCGGACGTTCCCAAAATGAAATCGTCCCTGGAAAAGAAGCGCACGTGGGCCAATAACCAGGCATTCGGGCCGCTGCTGAAGTTTGATCCGATTTTGGGCGATATTAAACAGTCCTTTGACACGATCTACGACAGTCTCAACAACGGTTCCCGCCCTCTGAAGATGAGCTTTCACGTGATCCTTTTCGGAAAATCCGAAAAGGAGGTTACGTCAACAGCGTCAGCGGCAGAATCCTTTTGGTCGGATCAGCACTTCAACCTTAAGGAAGACCGCTATGTGATGCTGCCGGTGTTTAAAAACTGCCTGCCGCTTTGCTGTGACCGTTTCGCCATCAATGAGCTGTGGCGTTACAAGACAATGACGAGCCGCGAAGCACCGGTCGTGCTGCCGATTTTCGGAGAATCCAAGGGCACCGGCACACCGCATGTGGAACTCATTTCCCGTAACGGACAGATCATGAGTCTGTCGCTGCACGACTCTTCCACAAACCAAAACGGCGTCATTGCCGCGGAATCCGGTTCCGGCAAATCGTTCCTCTTAAATGAAATCATCCTTTCCTACATGAGTGAAGGGGCCCGTGTGTGGGTGATTGACGCCGGTAAGTCGTATAAGAAACTGTGCGAAAGTCTGGGCGGGGACTTTGTTGAATTCTCCGACCGCAGCCGCATCTCATTAAATCCCTTCGAGACCATCGTCAACTGGAACGACGAAGAGGACGCCATCGTAAACCTTGTTGCCACGATGGCCTCTATGGAAGGCAAACTTGACGACTACCAGATCGCGGCACTCAAGGGCCACATGCACGCCTTATGGAATCAGTGCTTTGCGCAAGGCAAAGCCTGCGTACAGGATAAGCTTGATGCGATTGCCGCCTGTTACGAGCGTCAGATCAGCGAAGTGCACACCAACATGACCGACCGGCGTAAGGCTGAGGCCATGATTGACGATCTGGAACGCCGCCGTGATCTTGACCTCATGCAGGCGATGCCGCCGTCGACGATGAGTATTGACCTCATTGCCGAACGCTGTTTAAACGATCCTGATCCCCGTATCAAGGACGTTGGTGTGCAGTTGGGATCCTTTACGTCCCGGTCCTCCTACGGGCGCTTTTTCGCAGGACACAACAACGCCAACTTCAAAAACGATCTGACCGTTTTGGAACTTGACGAACTGCAGGGCCGAAAGCACCTGCGCCAGGTTGTGCTGCTGCAGCTGATTTCTCAGATTCAGCGGGAAATCTTCCTCGGCGAACGTGACCGCAAAAAGATCGTCATCATCGACGAAGCTTGGGATCTTTTAAAGGAAGGCGAAGTCTCGGTCTTTATGGAGCACGCCTACCGTAAGTTCCGAAAATACGGCGGCTCGGCAATCATCGCAACGCAGTCTGTGCAGGACTTGTACGGCAATTCGGTCGGCAAGGCCATCAGTTCCAACTCGGCCAATATGTTCCTCCTGGGGCAGAAGGCAACGACGCTTGAGCAGGTGCGCAAAGACAATCAGCTCGTAATGGAAGACTGGGCATTCAATATGCTCAAGTCCGTGCATACCGAAGCCGGTGTTTTCTCGGAAATCTTCGTCTCAGTGGGACAGCTGCAGTGCATCGGGCGACTGATTGTTTCAGACTTCCAGAAACTGCTGTATTCAACGGCCCCGGACGACGTGAATGCTATCAAGCAGTACCAGAGCAGGGGCATGAACGTGCAGGATGCGATTAACGCCGTTCTGGTGGATCGAGGATTAAAGCCCCGCGTTTAAGCCTTTTGTTAAGAGGAAACGATCTTGATTCGTTTTGAACTCATAGGGTCAGTAGATCCGATTCTTCGGGCGGACTTTGAGCGTAACGACATCTTGTATTGTGAATCGGGCGCGATGGTTTCCATGTCGGAGTCGCTGTCGCTTACCGGTAAGGCTAAGGGCGGCGTATTTTCCGCCATCGGCCGCAAGATGCTCAATGATGAATCATTCTTTCAGCAGAAAATTGAAGCTGACCGGGGTGAAGGCTTTGTGATGCTCTCGCCGACGCTGGCCGGAGATATTCTGCTTCTCGATGTGGACCGTGACCATCACTACGTTATGGCAGACGGCTGCTATCTCGCCAATACCGAAGGTGTTACCGTCGGTATGGGAATGCAGGGAATCGGAAAAGCACTGTTTGCAGGCACGGGAAGCGGGCTCAAGGGCTTTTTTACGTTAAAGGCCGGGGGACGGGGCACACTCATTGTGTCGGGCTTCGGATCCATGAAGGAAATTGCCGTGACGCCCAGGGAACCGCTCCTGGTGGATAACGGTCACCTGGTGGCTTGGTCTGATGAGCTCAAATATGAGGTTGCGCTCAATACCGGACACACGGGGTTTTTCGGAACGATGGTCGAAAGCGTGACATCGGGCGAGGGCATCGTGCTGAAGTTTTCCGGCGAAGGAAAAGTAATCGTCTGTTCGCGTAACCGGCAGGCGTTTCTAGACTGGATTTTGAGGAGAGTTCCGAAGCCAACTGTTAGCTGATGGTGATTATTCATAAATCCGCAGCAGATATTGGCGCATTCCCGCTGAAGCCCTCCCCAAACTTCGGGAGCCGGCTGTGTTCAAAGTATCATCGGGGAAAAAACGGACGGCGTTCAGATACGCCGGACAAACAAAAACCGCTCAAAGTCATCAGACC
>OWJF01000140.1_pt1 | contig 34994 bp, 24 predicted proteins | sample 1732941 | NCBI WGS metagenome assembly OWJF01 (sample SAMN05065770, study PRJEB22554) | human gut metagenome | biome: ENVO:2100002; feature: ENVO:00000062; material: ENVO:00002003 | host: Homo sapiens | place: USA
TCCGACCGCGCAGCAGTGCGTCCGCCAGTACGGTCTTTCCAAAGCCGCAGGGCGCGCTGAAAAAAAGGACTCTGCCATGCGCTATGAAGCTGTCAAACCGTTTCTGAACGGAGGGCTTTATGATGATATTTTCGATCATTTCTTCCCTCCCTTTGATACAGAGTGAGATTGTCATAAGCCTTTTGCCACCTATCTCAAATTATATTATACGCGGCTGTTCTGAAATGTAAATCATCCCAAAGGATGAGACGCGCTGCATAGCAAACGGCTGTGCAGGCCAGCATTTCGTGAGGTGAAAAAGAAATCGCACAGCATCAGGCCAAAATGCCTGCTCTGTGCGATTCGGTGTTTACTTATAAAGTCTTGTCACTTCTTACTGTGTCACAGGAGAATCAAAATTAAAGTCGCGGCGCAATGCGGCCTGCCCATGTTCTGTGTGATATTCGTCTTCAACGCGCACAGAGCAATTATATTTCGACAATCGTATAGCATGGAAACGAGTTGAATTAAACGAAGAAAATAAGCTGTATCTTTTCTTTGAACGCACGCTATTTTTGCGATAATTTCCTGAAAACTGGCCAAAACACCCTGTCCAGATTGTAGTATGGGTAGAGGGGAAATACGGGGGTACGAACGGGGGGCAAGAAAGCGGCAAGCAATGCAAAGCGGTACCCACTTTGCGAAAACAAGCGGATTCCGTTTACACGGAGCCCGCCTGTTTCATGCTTGTTGGGGCGTTGCCCCAATCCCCTCAGAACACAAAAACTGTGTTCTGGAACGATGGATAAATCCATTGGCTGCGCGATTTTGCAAATCGCTTATGGGCGGGCAGCTCAGCGCTGCTCTGCCTCTTTTTCCCGTCGTTCATTCGCTTCCTCCTGCTCCTTATCCAACTCCAGAATACGGTCGATATTGGCCTTGGCCGTCAGCAGCTCTTTCATTTCCTCACGGGCTTTTCGGTAGTCGGCGTAGGCGGCTTTCTTCTCCGCCAGCAGCTCGGCGTACTCGGTATTCAGCGCCTTGATGGTGGGCAGCTTCTTGAGGCCAAGCCCATCAAAATAGTTCTTTGCGGCCTTGTGGATCGTGATCTCGCTTTCATGCTCTGCAAGAAATTTCTTGGAGTATCCGGCCTTGCGATAGGCAACGTAGGTATCGCGGCTCTTGGCGTAATTGACAATATGCTCCCGCAGCACCGCAATCTCGGCCATGCGTGTTTCCGCAGCCTTGATCCTTGCGGAAAGCTCATTGAAGTGAGCGGACGCTTCCGCCGCTTTCTCCGAGAGAACGGCGTAATCTAAAAGCTCATGGTCTTGCAGATAGGCCACCGTCTGTGCCATCTGTTTCAGGTTGAACAACGTCGCCCAACGCGCATAACCGGCACCCTTGCCAGCGCGTAATTTGGCCTGAATGTCTACCAGCAGATTCCCGCTGCGCTTTTCCGGTTTGACCGGTGTGGCGGCGTTCTTTCGTGGCGTATGCGCCTTTTCACCTGCAATCACCGCGCGGAGATCTGCGGGAGTATAACCGTCGCCGAGGGTATCCATGCGAATGGACTTTTTCTGTTCGCCGCCCAGCAGGGATGGGACTTTTTTGCCCTTGACCTCATACCCGGCCTGCCGCAGCAGCTCCAGCAGCGCTTCAAAGCTGTCGGGCTTTTGTGTCAGCGCATCGTCAATGGCCGCGCAGATCTGCTCCCGGTGGGAGGGCTTCTTTTTGTCGCCCAGCCACTTGTTGTAGCTCTTGCCGTGGCGCTTCTGATTCTCCACGATGGAGTAGCCGTTCTCGATGCAGATGGTATCGTTGAGCCGCCGCACGGCGCGGCTGCTGCCCCAAAAGTTTCTGAATTTCCGGGTCTGGCTGAGTGCGGTGGAGTTCCAGATCACATGATTGTGAATGTGAGCTTTGTCGATATGGGTGCAGACAATGTAGGCGTGATTGCCTTTGGTGAAGCGCTTGGCCAGCTCACAGCCCAAACGGTTCGCGTCCTCCGGTGTGATCTCTCCGGGAACAAAGGATTGCCGCAGATGGTAGGCGATCACATCATCCTCGCCGCGCACTCTGCCGGTCTTTTGGGTGTATTGATTTTTGGCGAAAAGGAACTCGGCATCGGCGATCCTGCTGTCGCACTGCCAGCTTGTTATCAGCCTGCCGCCGTCTGTCTTTTGCGGATTTTCGGTGTAGTCGATGATAGCGCTGATGGCCTGTCCCACCGTGCGGCCTTTGCCGGTGTGCAGAGGCATCAGGCGCGTGGTTGCCATGTTGGACACCTCCTTGAAAAGTAAAACGGCCTGCCGTAGCAGACCGCTTTACACTATTCTATTTCTTCTGCATCATCCAGCTCATCACAAGTGTGCGTGTATCCAAAACGTACTTCGTATTGCTGCTGGGCAAGTGCTTTGACCTCGGTGCGGCGATCATGCGTCCTGCGCCTTAACCAATCTTTTTGTTCTTTGGAAAGCTGCCACGGAAGATTCAGCAGCCGGTTGATTGCCAGCATCTCAGCTTTCTTTTCCGGTGGCAGAGTAGAACAGGTTTTGCAGATGTGGGCAGCATGACCTTTGCCAGAGAATTTTTCGTTTGCCTTATACTCGCCGCAGATTTTACAGTAATGTCCGTGCTTCTTCATACTGGCCTCAGTCCGTTTCTGCTGCGGGCTTATTCTGCCTATCGCTGCATTTCCAGAGTGCCATCGGATGCTGCCCGATACGAGTGAGAATATCTGCGTCTTGGAAAAGCAGCTCCGGGTGATATTCCTGCTGGCCGAACGAAGTCCAGAAGGAAAGCTCCCGTTCGTCCGGCGTCAGCAGTTTTTCCAGATAGGCGATGACCTGTTCATGCGCCTGCTGCGCATCGAACCAAGTGCCACGACGCAGCACCGGGATAAGGTCGGTTTTGACACGCTGCTGGGACACCGAGGCGATCTGCTCAAAATGGAATCGGTCTGGAACGTTGTCGGAGCCAATGGCGCTATAAAACATGACGCACTTTTTCAGCATGGGTTCCTGCGATTCGTCAAACAATCCATACTCCATCATTGTATGTATGTCATAGAGGTCGCGGGGAGCTGCGCGGTTGAGAAGTGCAACGATCTTTGAACCGTAGATTTCCAGCGGATCGACGCTCAAAACAGTAAGCTCCTGTTCCAGCCAAGGCAGATTGACCGTCCTGCGCACCGGCGCTAACACATGGCAGCGAAGCATATAATTGATCTCGATTTTGAGGTTGTCTTTCATCCCGCCAGTATTTTGATACTCATAAACAAAGGAGTCCAGAGCGTGATATGTTTTGGATTTCTGGCTCAGATGATACCCTGCGGCGGTCATGTATTTACTGATCCGCTCCGTGATCTGCTTCCGTATTGCAAGCATTTCTTCACGGGGAACATTCTCAGAAAAGTCCATGTCGATGTCAACAGACAGCCGGGGTAAATTGAAGATAGTCAGGTTAATGGCCGTTCCGCCTTTCAGCGCCAGCGCGTTGGAAAGCAGCTCATCCTTTTGAATAAAATCCAGCACATCGGCCAGACGGCAAACCTTTTCAAAGGTATCACGGACGAAGCCCAATTCACGGGCTTTCTTGCCCAAGGTCATTCTGTCAAATTGCATCATAGTCTGTTACCCCTTTATCTATCATGTGCATCAGATTATTCGGCGCATACAGCTTCCAGTCCTCGTGCCAGATGAAGCCGTGGCTCTCGCTTGATAAATAGGATTTTCCTTTCGGGAGGTGCGATTTGCACATGGCGAAAAAACTATCAGAGAGGCCGAGGCTGGCTGCAAAGGCGGACAGAATATAGCCCGTTTTTTGATAGAGAAAGCCGCTTTCATACTCCGCGAGGCAGGCCGAAAGCGCTGCTTCATCCAGCGCGGGGATCAGCGCAAGGCAACGCAAAAGTTCTTCCAGCCCACCGATTTTCTCAAACAGATTGATAGAATCAATCACCGTCCGCTCCAGCGTTGTGACACGGGTGCCGTTTATCTCGGTGATACCGCCAGTAATGCGCGGGGCAATCCGCCGGTATGTCACGCCGTCGTATTCAAAATCCCGGAACCGGCTCTCGCTGGTCACTTGCGTTTCGTAAAAGACCTGATTGCTGTAACCATAAAACTCGAACGCGCTGTGATACGACACGGCGGCATCGTTACTGATGTGAGAGGCGATCACATAGCGGTTGGCAATGGGCTGTTGAGTTTCCAGGCTGATAGCAACATACAAATCCCGCTTTACGCGCTCAATGTAGCCTTTCTTTTGATACTCCCGGCAAAGCCATTTGGCCGCAGCTTCGCTGCCGGTAATCTGCTCCAGATCGTTTTTGCTGAAACAGCCTAATTCCAGTAGCTTCTCATAGTGCTTCATAATGCTCACCTCTCTAACGTTCGTAGACATTATAGCACAGAGAGGTGGTTTTTACAATCTCTTTGAGTAAAATCAAAAACAGTATTTATGAAAAAGCAAGCCGAGGCGTTCGCCCCGGCTTGCGCTTTAACTATGAATGAAGTTTTTCATGGCGGCGTTTGCGCCTTGCAGTTTGCCCAGCCCCTGCACCGCCAGCAGCGGAAGTCCCATCGGGCTGATCAGGAACGCCAGCACAAGGAGGATAATGCCGTTTTTTACAGAGTAGGTAATCATCACGGCGATGGCCAACAGGGAGAGCAGGCCGCTTGCCAGCTTGAACACGAAGCCGGAGCAAGACAGCAGCCCCGCGCACAGCCAGACGAACAGGGACAGGATAAGCGATAGCGGCACAAGGATAATTTTCAGAATAGACATTTGACGGCCTCCTTTTCAAAGACGTTATGCTTTTCTAATATCAGAATACCATGACAGCGCGCGCTTTGCAACAATGCGAGGCTTTTGCTTTGTGTGAACAGGGGCGGCGGAGTGACCGCCGCCCCTGCGACTTATTTCAGCGCCGCCAGCGAGGAAACGATTTTCTCTGCCGCCGTCCATATCCGTTCCTGACTTTGCTGAATGTCCTCCAAATCGGCCTCATAGATGCGGCCTGTTTCGTGAGCGCGGCGGGTAAGCTGGTTGAGGTTGTTGCTGGAATACCGAAGCAGGGACACCAGCTCCCGCAGCTCCGGAAGGTCGAGCTTCACCACATATCCGTCAATCGCCATCTTGCGGAGATACGCCGCCATGTTGGTGGTGCCGAACTGCGCCATCTTCGTTTCAATCATTTCCCGCTCCTGCGGCGTGACGCGGAATTTGAGCTGAATATCCCGTTTGCGCTTTGCCATCGCTCAGCGCTCCGGGGCTTTGGACTTCGCCGAAATTTTCGGCGAAGTTGTTTCAGGCGGCTTTTTGAGCTTATCCCGGACAGAGGTTTTCTGCCGCTCCTGTGCGTAGGCTTTGCGGGTCTGGCTGAGAAACAGATCCACCAGACCGGGATGGCTGTTGACGGCCAGATAGCAGTTGCGGTCAGTACCCCATGTGTCGGGATTGGCGGGGATGGACATGGCGTTTGCCCATGCCCGGTTGTCGGGTGAATACCGTCTGTCCCAATCCGCTTGACAGACGGTAATGGCAAGGACATGGAACGTGCGGTCATAGCCGAACTGCTGCACTACCTGATCGACCGCTGCTGTATCCAGCCGGTTATCCCGGTAGTGGTCGCGGATGGCGGCTTCGATAGCTTCCTTGCAGGCTGCGTTCGCCTGATTGGAGGCGCGGTAGGCAGCAAGCTCGTCATGCTCTCTGGCATAGGATGCCGGGTGCTTGTAAACGGGGAGATTTTTCATTATCGTGCCTCCATTTCTTTTTTGTGGGGCTTTTCCGGTGCGCCATGAACGGGCGGCGCTTTCAGCCTGTCCAGAACGGAAGGCCGCGTCGATTTTGCAATCGCCTGCTCAGGCTGCGGCTGTCCCTTGCCGTCCAGATTCAGCTCCATATCCAACTCAATGAGCCGCGCAGTTTTTGCGGCCAGCTCCTGCTCCTGCGGGAACGGCTTACCGACCTCGGCCTTTGCCGCCGCCTGCTGGTTATAGAGGTTTTCAAGCTGCTCCTGAACGCTGCGCAGACGCTCCGGCATTTTATCCAGCGCGTTCTCAATGCGGACAAGGTTGCCTCTGGCATCCGAACCGAGTTCAACGCGATGGGTCATCTGGCCTTTCAGCGTCAACGTGTACGTTTTCCACATGGAATCAAAAGCAACGGACATGGTAAAGCCGCGATAGCTGCCGATCTGTACCGGGTCTTTGCCCTTGACCTCCTTGCAGGTATCCAGCAACGCGGCACCGGCGTTTTCTTTATCAGTGAGCCGGTCGCCGCGAATCTCCATGCCGACAAAGCCTTCTGCCGGGAGCGGATGCGCCGCGAGGGTCTGCATATCCGCATCCAGCCCACGAACAAAGCCCTTGTGTTCTTCTATCTTTTCCGGGAAGTATTTCAGCAGACTGTCCTCCAAGCGGAATTGCTTGCTGTTGTGGTCTGCCTTCATAATTTTGAGCTTGGACACCTCGATGTCCAAATCCATACGCTCTTTGATGCGGGGATCACCAGCGCATAGCGCTTTGATCTCCGCAAAGGACAGCGCCGTGGCGTCCACGTCCTCGCAGGAGCGAACCGGGGATTTTGAGGTCATGATTTGTGAGATAAATTTCTGCTTGTTCTCAACGGTTTGCCAGAGGTAGGCGTCAAACGTCCCCTCGGTCACATAGCGGCAGACATGAACGAGCTTGTTCTGATTGCCCTGACGCTCGATACGGCCTTTTCTCTGCGTGAGATCACGGGGACGCCACGGGCAATCCAAATCGTGAAGTGCGACCAAACGATCCTGCACGTTGGTGCCCGCGCCCATCTTGGCCGTGCTGCCCATCAGGACGCGCACCTGACCGCTGCGTACCTTTGCGAACAGTTCCCGCTTTTTGACCTCCGTATTGGCATCGTGGATGAACGCGATCTGCTCCGGGGGCATACCGGCGTCAATGAGTTTTTGACGCACATCCTCATAGACCGTGAACGGCGTTTCCGCGCTTTCCTCCAATGAAATCGCGCTCTCCAGCGCATGAATTTCCGGGCTGTCCAGCGTACCGGGGGAAGCCTTTGCCGCCCGCTGCGAGGGCGTGGTCTTTGGCGTAGAAATGTCGCAGAACACAAGCTGTGTCAGTTTTTCCTCCTCGCCGTCGCGCCAGTATTGGAGAATGTTCGCCACGCACTGATTGACCTTGGTGGTTTCCTCGTCGGGGAGCATGGGATTGATGATGCGCTGGTCAAGCCCCAGCTTGCGTCCGTCCGAGGTGATTTTGAGCATATTGTCCACATCCGGGCTGACCGCACCGCTGTGTACCTTGGACGCTCGTTCCGAAAGGGCTTTCACCATGTCCTGCTGGATCTGCGTGGGTTTTGTGGCGATGGTGTGATACGCAACCTCCGGCGTGGGTAAGTGGAGCTGATCCGCCGTTTTGATGTCGGCGACCTCTTTGAACAGGTTCATCAATTCGGGCAAGTTGAAAAACTTTGCAAAGCGCGTCCTTGCCCGGTAGCCGGTGCCCTCCGGGGCAAGCTCCAGCGCGGTGGTGGTTTCACCAAAGCGGCTTGCCCAGCAATCAAAGTGGCCCATACCCATCTCTTGCAGCCGGTCATGCTGCAAATAGCGCTGGATGGTGTAAAGCTCTGTCATGGAGTTGGAAACCGGGGTGCCGGTGGCAAACACCACGCCGCGCCCACCGGTCAGCTCATCCATGTAGCGGCACTTGGAGAACATATCCGAGGATTTCTGCGCATCGGTGGTAGAAAGCCCTGCCACGTTGCGCATCTTCGTATAGAGGAAAAGATTTTTATAATTGTCCGACTCGTCCACAAACATCCTGTCTACGCCGAGCTGTTCAAAGTAAATCACATCATCCTTGCGGTCGCTGGCTTGCAGCTTTTTCAGCCGCGCCTCCAGCCCCTTTTTCGTGCGCTCCAAGCTCTTGATGGTAAAGCTGTTGCCGCCTGCGAGCTTGGTATCCTGAATGCCATCGGTGATTTCCTCAATCTGCTGATGAAGGAGCCGCTCCTGCCGCTCCGGGCTGATGGGAATACGCTCAAACTGCGAGTGGCCGATGATAACGGCATCATAGTCGCCGGTGGCGATACGGGCGCAGAATTTCTTGCGGTTGTGGGTTTCAAAGTCCTTCTTGGTAGTGACAAGAATATTGGCCGAAGGGTAGAGCCGCAGAAACTCGGACGCCCACTGTTCCGTCAGATGGTTCGGCACGACAAAAATGGATTTCTGGCACAGTCCCAACCTCTTGGATTCCATCGCAGAGGCTACCATTTCAAAGGTTTTTCCCGCGCCAACTTCGTGTGCCAGCAGCGTATTCCCGCCGTACAGCACATGGGCGATGGCGTTTTTCTGATGCTCTCGGAGGGTGATTTCCGGATTCATACCGGAGAAAACGATGTGGCTGCCGTCATACTCGCGGGGACGAGTGCTGTTCATTTCCTCGTTGTATTGCCGTACCAGCGTTTCGCGCCGCTCCGGGTCTTTCCAAATCCAGTCCTTGAACGCATCCCGGATAAGCTGCTGCTTCTGCGCGGCAAGGGTGGTTTCCTTGGCGTTGAGGACACGGCGCTCCCGTCCGTCTGCATCCTCAATGGTATCGTAGATACGAATGTCGCGGAGATTCAGCGCATCCTCCAGCAGCCGGTAGGCGCTGGCACGGTCTGTGCCGTAGGTGGTGAATGCCGCCACGTCGTTGTAGCGCACCATGCTCTTGCGGGAAACCTGCCATTCTGCGGTGTACGGGACATAGCTGATCTCGATCTGTCCGCGCAGATAGCGGGGCGTTTCAAAGGTTTCATACATGAATTGCTCGATGTACTTCTTGTCAAGCCATGTCGCACCCAGCCGCACCTCAATCTCGCTGGCTTCAAGGTCTTTCGGCTGTGCGGCAATCAGGGCATCCACATTTCCGGCAAAGAACGGGTCGTGCGCTGCCACGCGCTGCGCGGTGCGGAGCTTCTGCCGGACGTTGCCGGAGAGATATTCGTCCGCCGTCTGCCAGCCCTTCGCCCAATGCTCGCCGCCGTCCTGCAAGTCAAATGGGCCGCTGTTGGGTTCCTTGTAAATGACGCCCTTCAAATCCTCAACAATCTGTGGAATCTTTTCGCTGCTGCCCATGAGGGAGGCCATAAAGTCGAGATCGACGCAGGCTTTTTCTCCGATGCAGACAGCAAGGGCTTCGCTGGCGGTATCCACAGAATCTACGCTGCGCTGCTGCTTGATGGTGCGCTTGTGGAACATATCCGCCTTGCGCTCCAGCTTTCCGTCGTCGTCCAGCACTTCCAGTGAACACAGGAGGTAGTAAGAGGAATCGTCAGAGAACGCAAGACGGTTCGCACGGTCATTGATTAGGCCATGTTTTGCGGAGAACGCATCATAGAGGCGGTTTAGCTCGGTCTGCGCTTCCTGAATCCGGCTTTCTGCGCTGTACTCGTCCATTTGCAGGGCAATCAGCTCATTCACGCAATCCCGCAGCGCGACCATGCCCTTGACACGCTCGGCGGCGGTGGCGTTCAGCTCCGGTTTGACCATGCGGCTGTTTTCCCGGTAGTACACCTCGCCGTCCACCACGGTGTAGGAGTAGTTTTTCACATTGGGGTCTGCGGGGATAGACGTGTCGATCTGTTCGCCCTCGCCCAGCTCTGGCAGTTCCGCCTCCTGATAGGTGCCGCGAATGTTTTTCACGGCGTCATGGAGCTGATCTGCAAGTGCCAGCCCCTCAATGGGGACAACGGTAAAATCCTGCTTGCCGTATTGGGTGCTTTCGGAGGTCTGCCTGCCGAGGATCATCTCCGGGTGGTCAACAAAATAGCGGTTGATGGCAAAGCCATCCTCGTTCTGGCCGAGGTGTACCCAATCCGGTTCGATCTCAATGGGACGGTCACGCTTTTGGAGAAAGAGAATGTCCGAAACCACATCCGTACCGGCGTTGGCGCGGAACGCATTGTTGGGAAGCCGAATGGCACCCAGCAGCTCCGCCCGCTGCGCGATGTACCTGCGGACTTCGGGCGATTGCTTGTCCATCGTGTAGCGGGAGGTCACGAACGCGATCACGCCGCCCGGACGCACTTGGTCGAGGGTTTTGGCAAAGAAGTAGTCGTGAATGGAAAAACCGAGCTTGTTATAAGCCCGGTCATCTACCTGATATTGTCCGAACGGGACGTTGCCCACGGCGAGGTCGTAGAAGTCTTTTCTGTCCGTTGTCTCAAAGCCTGCGATGGTAATGTCCGCCTTGGGATAAAGCTGCTTGGCAATGCGCCCGGTGATGCTGTCCAGCTCCACGCCGTAGAGCTTACTGCCCTGCATCTGCTCCGGCAGCAGGCCAAAGAAGTTGCCGACGCCCATAGACGGCTCCAGAATGTTGCCGCTCTGGAAGCCCATATTGCCGACCGCTTCATAGATTGCCTTGATGACGGTGGGGCTGGTGTAGTGGGCGTTCAGCGTGGACGCTCTGGCCGCAGCGTATTCCTCCGGGGAAAGTGTGGCGTACAGCTCTGTAAACTCGTCCGACCAGTTTGGCTTATTCTCGTCGAAGGCATCCGCAAGACCGCCCCAGCCCACATAGCGGGAGAGGATTTCCTGCTGCTCTGGGCTGGCCTGTAAGCCCTCAAACTCCAGCTCTTGCAGGAGTTGGATAGCCGCCATATTTGCCCGAAACTTTGCTTTTGCGCCGCCGACGCCGAGGGCATCATCGGTGATGTGGAAATTCTGCGCGTCGCGGTGGCTTGCCGCCTTGAAGTCAGCGTAAGCGGCCTGCTCCGCAGCGGCAATGCTGGGAAAGTCCTGCCACTCGCCGTCAATGGGGATGGATACCGCAGGACGGTGTGCGGGAGGCTCGTCGATCTCGGCCTGAGAGATGGCATCATCAAAATCAGGCACGAACTCGCCCATTTCCGAAAGCGCCGCGCGCCCTTCCTGCTCCAGAATCAGCGCTTCTTCCTCGCTCATGGTGGGAGGTTCAGGCTCGGCGGGTTCCGCAGTGGGCGGGTCATGCTCCGGTTCCGGGACATGAAGCGTCTGGATTTCTATGTCGTAGGGCAAGTGTGTTTTCTCGGCGGGATAGAACGCGACGGGTTTGGTGATGGGCTGCGGCTGCTCCCGTTCCTGTTCTTCAACGAACGAGCGTATAAACGCAATGTGTTCAGAGCGGAAGATGGGAAATCCCTGCCTGTTTTGAAAAGTCACATCGCGCAGAGATACTTCATCTGCGCCGAAATTCACGCTGTCAATGACAAACTTCCGTCCGTCGATCTCTAACTCCATGCCAATGGGGATGTAATCCTTGGTGTCGGCCTCGTTGATAACATCATAGCTGTCGGTTTTATTTGGCTGTGCAAACACGAAGCTGTGTCCATGCTCCAACAGTCGCTTTGCGGCGCTTGCCCATTGTCCAAAATCATAGCCGGTCACAGCGGTTTCTCCCATACCGGGAATATCGCGTTGCAGCAGGCGGCGATTCAAAGCGCTGGCGGCGCGTTCTGCATCCGCGCCATAAAAAAGCAGCCGTTCTCCGACGCGGACACCGATGAGCTTTTCGGGTTGCTCTGCACGAAGTGCCTGATATGCCGAAACATTCGGCGCAAGCTCACGGCCTTGATCTGCGATTCGTGTGAGGACAGCAGAAACCGGCTCGGTTCTGCGTTCCGGTTCGTGATTGCTCTCACTGGAGGATGGAACGGCGCTGAGATGCGCGACAGTTTCATCTGCGGAATCAACATTATAGAGCGTACCGTCAATTTCCACGCGCTGCCCCACAAGGTTTTGAACCGCTTTCGGCGTCTCCGGGGTTGGCTGTTCTGTGTGCTGCGCCGCAATGACGCGCTGCGGCTCCGGTTCAGAAGCCTCGAAGTATCTGGTATCGAGGTAGCGTTCAAAGGAATTGCGGTCGATGCTGACCGGCTCCTGTTCGGGTGCGTTCGGTAACGTGTGCCAGACGTGATCTTCATCTACACGCGCGATAGCGCCGACTGCTGCTATGTGGTCTAACTCTATGGATGAAATGCGATCTCCAATATGATAAGTATAGCCAAGCGGCGTTGTAAACGCCGGAGGGGATAGCTCAATTCCCATATCCCGTTTGATGCCATCCAAGTAAGCAATGGCGTTATTCTGTTCTGCAAAGCGGAGAGTTTGCTCCCCATCTCCGCAGAACCGTTCCAACACCTCATCCCAAATGCCGGTAATTCCGCCCTCGCCGGGATGCAGACGAATGGAGTATCGGTCAGGTGAAAATAACCGCAGTCGCTCATTCTCATCGTAAAATTTATTCTCGCGGATGAGTTGTGCCAACCGCCGTTGCACCTGCGCCCATGTGAGCGTCACCGGCTCGGCGTTTCCTACATGGATATACATGGGAGTTTGGCTATCTTCCCAGCCATATTTTGCAGCCAGCCATGCGGCGGTGCTGCGTTCTCGCCCATGCGCTTGCATATATAGTGCGATTTCCTGTTTGACCTTTAGGTTGTCGTGCCAATCCAGAAGCGCGTTGTCAATATCCTTCTGTGTGATCTGATAGGGAGAAGGCGTGACCGTTGTGGCCAGCGTGGGATACAGTTCCTCCAAAAGCTCCTGATGCAGCCGGTTATGGAACGCGGGCATATCGAAGTACAGACGGACAAGCTGGAGATCATCAGATGCCGTGACAATACGACGGATAGCGTCCGCGCCCTCCAGATAAGCGTTCTGGCGGTCTGAATTGCGGCAGGCATTGACAAAAGCCGTATCTTTGGAAAGCGCGTTGCCAACGGTCAGCTTGTACCCGTCAAACAGCTCCCATACCGTGGGCTGCGGCGCGTCGGCGGCAGGATCGCGGAACACCCTCGTGCCGTCCGCGCCGAACTCTGCTTCATAAGCATTGATGTCCTGTTCTGCCTCGTGGTCGATGGACGGAAGCGTATATGCCGTGTGTTCATGGCCGGAATCGCCAATGCGCGAAATTGTTACATCATGCTTTTCCCGCAGCTTTTCAACGTATTTCTCCAAATCCTTTGCAGGGAAGCCGCACATGGTAACACGGCCTACTCCCTCCAAATTGCGGCGCGTCAACTCAAGGCTGAGATCATCTGCAACTGCCCGCGCATCCTCGCCATACAGCTCGAAGAAGTCCCCAACCTGATACAGCACAATTTCATCGGGGTGCGCCGCCTTTACGTCGTTATAGTCGTTATAAACCGCGTTCCGCATGGCGTCCTGCGCCATTTCCTTGTCATAGGCTGCCTGCTCATCCGGCGTAAGGTAGCGGTTCAACCGAACCAGCTCCGAGATGCGCGAAGCGACCTTGTTCCAATTCATCTGAACATCTGCACAGCCCGCTTTTTTCAGCGTGATGCCTTTGCTGCCGTGATCTTCGTAGCTGCCGCTTTCTCTGGATACGGCATGGGTATGCCCGCCGATGCCGTACTCCTTTTTCAGAAAATCGGCATTCTCCTTGGGGGTGTGCGGAGTCTGGAAAAACTCATAGATGCGGGTCTTTCCACCCTCAAAGCCGCTTCCATTTGCAAGAGAAGCCGCAATTTCATCTTCAGTGATAAACCGGCCCGTCTTCGGAACAGCCGCCATATCGGAGTGATATTCTTTGCGCGGCAATGACAGATCTTCCATACGTGTAAGAAGCGCCTGCGGACGGTGGAAATGGAAACGCAGAAGCGCACGGTATTCGCGGTAGGCGTCCATGAATACCTTGTATTCCGACAGGAGCCTATCCCGGAACGCCGGATTCAGCAGATCGTCCGTCAGACGCTCCGTTTCCTCTGGAAAGCTGGTGCTATGGATATTACCCAAGCAGGACAGATATCCCAGTGACTTTGCTTCATCCGAGAAATCGTGATAAAGGTTCCAGACATCCACAGCAATACCCAGCCGCTCATAGCGCGGGGCTTCCGTGACCTCCAGATTGGTGGCAAATGCGCCGCTGTCCAGAAGTTCCTCAATGCGCTCCGCCGCATCTGCCCAGCCTATCACTTGGGCAGAACGAAGATAGCGAGAGGTATCTCCGGTTGCAATATGGATACCATCGTCCCCGTACCATGCGGAAAGCCTGCCGTTATCCGTAATCAGGCCGTTGCCGCCGTGGTAAAGAGCTTTCAGAAATGCCGCGCGATCCTCTAAAGGCTTTTGCTTGGAGAATTCCGCAGCAATTTTCATCCGCGCTGCATCCGCATTACCGCCCGCGCGCAGGATGTGGTCAATATCATCCTGAGAAATGAACATAGAAAAAGCGGAGGGTGTTACACTCTCCGCTTCTGCGATGAATTGAATTTGTTCTGCCTCTGAGGGGAAGAAGGACATCTGCGCCCCAGCAGGGGCATCGAACATATTTAGCTGAACACCAGTTCCGTGAGGATCGTTTCCTCGGCCTGCGCTTTCAGCGTGTTCATCAGCCCTACCCACTTCATCGGGTCGCTGGCTTTCAGCGCTTCCGTCACGCCCGCTGACTTCATCAGCTCCGGCATCATCTGTTCCAGCCGGTTGTTCGCCGCCTCGTCGATCTCCCGCAGATGGGGGTACAGCCTCTCGGACAGCAGCAGGCTGTTCCACAGCACCGGACGATGCTCCTTCAGGTAATTCTTCCGCATCCTGCCGTACTTGCCCAGCGGGGCTTGCGGCTGCTCGGTCAGGCTCAGGTCGGGAATCAGATAATCCCCGCTGCGGGTGTAGGTCAGTTCGCTCATGGCTTTCGCTCCTTTCCGCGATTTTCTCGCGCTCATAATTCTTGATGGTGACTTCGATCTGCCGCAGCACCAGCTCGCTGGACTGGCTGATGGCCGTTCCAAGAGTGGCGACGGTCTGCGGGGTGTTGAAATCAAAGACATTCAGAAAATCCTCATGCTCGAGGTAATCTCTCGGCTGCATCCCGCAGCGGGACAGCAGCGCATAGGTGGTGCTGACAACGGCGGCGTTCCGAAAAGCGGCTCCGATGTTGAACTCATCATAACCTTCCAAAAAGGAACCGTCAACGATGCCGACAATATCGCGCCAGTTGTCGTGCCAGTATTCATCTACAAGCTGCGCCGCCACACGCTCCAACTGATCGGCAAGTCCGTTTTCACCGGAAACATCGAAGCGCTGTTCCAGCGCCGCAGATACCACCTCACGATGCTCTTGCCGGTATTCCCAAAGATAAGGGCGGCGAGAGTTCTCGCCGCCGCTGGTGTCGGAAACATCAAATACATATCGGAGTTTGGGTTGGTCGCTGCTGGTATCCACAAGGGCGATGCCCTTGCTGCCTCGCCGCACATAGCGGCGCATCTGCTTATTCCAAAGGTCGTATTCCGCGCAGGCCGTGGCTTCCGGGCGCTGGGCGAAAATCATGAGCTGTTCATTGTAGGGGTACTTATACAGCCTTGCGGCGGTGGTCAGAAATGCCGTCCACTTCTGGTAGCTTCCCGTGATCTGCTCCGCCGTGCGGTCTGCCATCTGCGCATAGAGCTGTACTTTACTCGGCATCCATATCCTCCTTTTCAAAATCGGGGAACAGGTCGAGCGCGTCATATTCCGCGTCGCTCATCCTGCGCAGCTTTGCGATGGCGCTGTCCGTCAGCTCCCGCAGCTCCGTTTCATCCGCAGCGAGGTAGCCGCGCATTTCCTCCAGCGCTGCGATCAAGCCCGTGCGGGTGCCGGTGTTGTAGAGGCTCATAAGCTGGCGTTCTTCAAAGGCGATGTTCATATCAAAGCTCCTTTTCCGCGCTCTTTTTTGGCGCTGTTTTGTGTGGACGTTCTTGGGCCGGTTGGCTTTTGAGCTGCTCCAGCACAGATTTCTTCTTTTCCCGGTGTGCCGCCTCTGCCAAATCCATCAAGGAGATGGACATACCGGCCTTGACCTGTGCTTCAAGGTCGGCGACGGTGGGCTGTTTGGGGCCGTTGTTGATAATGCCGTCGATCATGCCGTAATCGTCCTCCATCGACATTTCGGCGGCTTTCAGGTAATTCTCCGGTTTCTGAAAGGCGGGCAGCTCCTGAAATCCCATGCTGTCACAGTAGTGATAGGATACCTTGCCGTCCTGTTTCAGCGCAACGATGTCGCTGACGGAGAGGCTGTGTCCCATAAAATCGCCGGGGCGCTCGTCGTTGAAAATGTAGTAGAAGTTTTCAAGGATTCTGCTGGTATCATCGTCCGGGTACACCTCACGGGTATAGACGGCTTCATAGTTGGCCGGGTCAGGCGGCGCGGCCAGACTGCCGAGGTTGGCAAAACGCAGCTCCACCGGCGCATCCCGACGCAGTTGGTAGATCGCCATAGAATCGGTGGGACTGTTCAAAAAACGCTGCTCCACATCGCGGGGTGGGATATGGCCTTTGACCGCATCCCAATCCGGTCTTGTGACGCCGAACATTCCGTCGTGCTTGATGATGTCCTCGGCTTCAAAGACCATTTCCTCGGCGTTGTCGGGATAGAGCATATAAACCGTGATGTCATGCTCCAGCAGCTCCACCGCCCGATCCTTGGAAAGTGGGAGCATATCGCTATCCAGATACCCATAGCTGCGCATATCGTCCACCGTCAGCGTGGGGTCAGGCATCGGGACGGCCTGTTCCAACTCCGGGAGCATATTATCTGCCGCATCGGTGGGAACAGCGACTGCGCCGGTGATCTGTTCGCTGTCCAAGGGCGGCGTAATCTGCGCCTCCTGCAAGCCCTCCAGAATTCTCATATCTGCAAATGTCACCTTGGTTGGTGTCATGCCCTGAATGGCAAATACCTCCGTTCGGACAGCCCCGGCAACAGATGCAACCGGCGAATCTTCAATGGCGCTGCTGTCAATAACACCGCCATCCAGCAGCTTTTTGCTTTCCTTGTCGTAGAGCGAATAGTCCCAACCGCCGTCTGTATGCTGCACATGGAGATAATGCCAACGAACAGCGACTGGAACCACAGACCGAACAGCGGCCCCAGCTCCATTTCCATCAGCCGATCCTCAATGCCCACCATGACGCTTGAAATGTTGATGCTGGTGTCGCCGATAATCAGCCCGGAGGCGCTGGCAACGACGCTTTGGGCGGCATCGAACACGCCCATCACAATCGTCCATGTGTTTGTTACGATCAGGACAGCGGCAGCGGACTTGAACGCCCACTTGAAGAATATCCAGATACGGGTTTTCCGTATCTGGTAAAGACGTATCCGGTGGAGAGGGCTTTCGGGGCTTCTCGAAGATGGTGTACTCCGTGTCGGAAATGCGCCCGTCCTTGCCGCGAAGCTGACGGCGGATGATGTAGCCCGCCAGCTCCAGCTCCTTGAGCGCTTTCCCGATGGCGTCCACGCCCTCCTTGCAGATCGCAGCCAGCCCCCGCGTGGTGTAATTCCACTCGTCGGGGAGGGAGAGCATCATGGAGAGCAGCCCCTTGGCTTTGAGGGAAAGATTGCTGTCTTTCAGGTGATGGTTGCACATCACCGTGTAATCCCGCGTCCGTTCAACGCGAAATACAGCCATATTGCTTCAATCCTTTCCGCAGGGCAGTCAACCTGTTTGGCCGTCCTCCTCGGCAAACCGCGTATCCAGCCGCTTTACGCTCCAGTTCTGCTTGAACTGTCCCAGCGGGCCGGGGCCGAACTGCGCCAGCGCACGGCGATCCAGCTCCAGCAGCTTTTCCCACAGCTCCGGGTGATGCTTTCGCAGCTTCCGCAGCTCGTCGATACGCTGGAACGGGCAGCACCAGCAGGACGCACGGTGGTAAATCTCATACAGCCCGCCGAAGTCAAAGCCACGGTCGTAGCAGGCTTGGAGCGCCTGTGCCTCCGTAATGCCCCATTCTACGAGGGGATACCGCTCATCCTTGCAGCGCCACGCTTCATCGGCGGCGATACCGACATAGTGGATCGCGCCCAGCTCGCCTTTGAGCCGGTTGACCTCCTTGGTGATGAGGTGCGTTTTGAGCTGCCCGGTACACCAGCGGACGCGGATTCCCGGCCAGCCGTTGCCGTAGGGCGGGATGCCCAGCTTCGCACGGTTTTCCAGACTGCGGGGCTTCTGCTTGGGTTCGTCGAACATCAGGTATTCAAAGCCCTTGGGATGCCGCAGCGTGGTAATATGGATGCCGCGCTCCCGGAAAAGATGCTCGTCCAGTTTGGCAAGGTGTTCGTACATTTCCGGGAACTCCATGCCGGTGTCCGCTGACAGCACCATATTGATGGGCATATCCCGTTCGATCATCAAAAGCAGCATGGCGGTACTGTCCTTGCCACCGGACAGGCTGACGGCGTGAAACTGCTTGCCGTTTGCGTTCTGAATGGTTTCCCGCATGGGGAAGCCGCTCCGTTTTCACTCCTTTCCCACATCACAGCTCATAGATGGGCTGCTCGTGTTCGTAGTAGGGATCGCACAGGGCGGCAAGCTCGGCCACCAAGTCCTCCAAATCCAGAGAAATCTCGCTGTCTGCCCAATCGCTGCCCTTGTAGACGCGATACTCGGTGACGTATTCGCCTTCTCCGGCGTTCACGCTGAATTTGGCAACGACGGCAAAGCCCATATCCTCCAGCAGCCACAGCTCCATCGACCGGGCAGCAAACACCGCGCCGATATAGCTGTCGCCTACGTCCTCATAGAGAAGCGTCGCTCGCTGCTTGAACAGCTCTGAGCTGCGATAGTCCAAGCTCAGCGCATTTTTGCCGTCTGCGCGGTAGGCATAGACCGTCTCAGCCTTGTTCCAAACGGCTTGCAGCAGGGCGTGATAGTCAATGTTTTCCAGAAACTCGTCGATCTCCGTTTCCGTGTAGCCGACCTCCGTACCCTTGCGGAACAGCGTGGTCAGCGCTTTTTCCAGCTCTGTTACTCTGCTCATGGTAATTCCTCCAATCATTTTAGTGCCGCCGCTTTTTCCGGTCAGGGAGGATATGCCCCTCAATGACGGCGGCGTGTTTGCGGATTTTGATTTCTCCGCGTTTCTCGGATGCCTGCGCCTTGGCATATCCCACGTCGGAGAGGAACAGCCGCAGCCGTTCGCCCTTTTCACCCACAGGGGATTTCCACGACAGGACATCGAAAATAATCATGTGGCGGGTTTCGTCCATAAAGCGCTCCAGCGCAAGGATGCTGTGACCGCCGACAAAATCATCAGCGTTCATACTCAGCACCTCGCGCTCTGATCTGAAAGGCGGCAAGCCCGTAGCGGGCGATCAGAGTGGCGTTGACGATCAGGCGCAGCGCCTCCGGGTCGATGACCTCCGGCTCCGCTAAGTCCGTCATCGTGACGGCCTCCGTCTTGTCGCAGAGATCGCGCGCCGCCATGAACAGTGCGTAGTTGTGCGGCGAAGTGTTTTTCAACACCGCATAGCCGAACTCAATCCCGTCCTTGCAGAAGCAATTTGCCGTGCGGTGGTAAATGTCGTCATTAGAGGTCAGCAGGTACATGGCCGCATAATAGGCGTTGGTATCCCTGCGGCGGCGGTAGCCCTGCACGGCGCATTGATACTGCATTCGGCGCTCATGCTGCTCGTTGCTCCAAAGGCTTCCGGGATAATGCTTGATCAGCAGGTTCAGGCGCTGGAACAGGCGGCGTTCATGGGGAAATGTCTCTAAGACTGCCTCGCGGTAGCCGACCACACCGGCCTCGATGCGCTCGGCCAGCCACGGGCAGCGCAGGGCGGTACAGCCCAGCTTTTTCACATACTCGGTACAGAGCTGGCAGCTCACATCTTTGGGCGTGTATTTGAACGTGTTGATATACATGGCGTCCTCCTTTTGGCATGAAAATAGCGGACAAACAAACTGCTTGTCCGCTCATCGGCTCTGATCGCGCTGGCGCTTTTTCTGCCATGCGTCCAGTAATTTGAAGATGGTGTTCTCGATCTGGAACGGGGTATAGGAACGCGGGAAGTATTTGCGGAGCTTTTCGCCGGAAAGGGTGATGTCGTTCTTCTCCGGTTTCTTTTGCTCCATCATAATCGAGAGCATGGTGTCCTCGTTCAGCTCACCGCTCTGACTGAGCTTTTTCATCCGCTGTGCCTGCGAGAGCGAGGGGGTGGCTTGTTCGCTGTCGATGGTTTCCAGAAGCAGCCCCTGCTCCTTGGGTGTCAGCGCCGCGATCTGATAAGCGGGACTGAGGGCGATTTTCTTCTCGTCCACCATCTGCTGAAGCTCCGGGACTAACTGCGTCAGGGCGATGTAGTTGCGGATGGTATCTCCGCTCACACCGGCATCCTGACCAACTTCATCATCGCTGCGGAACTTCGCCGAAATTTTCGGCGAAGTCAGATCCGTCCGTGCGCCCTGTCGCTTGATGGCCTCCATCTTCATCTTGTAGGCTTTGGCGCGTTCTGAGGGGAGAATGTTCTCCCGCTGAAGGTTGCTGTCCACCATGATGATGGTGGCAGCGTCCCGGTCAATGTCGCGGACAATGACGGGCATGGTGGCCAGCCCAGCCAGCTCGCAGGCGTGTTTGCGGCGGTGGCCTGCAATCAGCTCGTAGCCGCCGTCCTCCCGTGGCCGCGCCAGCGCGGGGACGAGGACGCCGTATTCCTTAACGCTTTCGGCGGTTTCCTGCATGGACGCATCCTCTCGCACCTGAAAGGGGTGATCCGGGAACGGATGCAGCTCAGAGAGCGAAATCTGAACAACTACTTCCTGCTGCGGTTTCGGCTTTTTGGATGGCGCGGGCTTTTTGCCCGGTTCCTTCTGCACGGTTTTTTCAGGCATTGTGTTCCTCCTGTCGGCATCTGATTTTGGGTACAAAAAAAGGACATTTCTTCTTTTCAGAGGAAATGTCCTGATTTCTTGGACGGGCTGACAGCCCGCCCAAACAGTATTTAGTTTTTGTCGTTACTATAACACCCCCTACGATATAACTACTTCGCGGCTCGATTTTTCGGTTTGGAAAAGGATGAAAAACCTTGCCAGATAACCGAAAACCCTTGATATACGGGGCTTTTCCGGTTTGTCGTAATTATACCGTAAGGGCACACATTCGCCACCATGGCGATTTCCAGCGGCGTGGATGTGAAGACCTTGTCCAGCATGCTGGGTCACTACAGCGCGGGCTTCACTCTGGACACCTATACGCACATCACCAACGATATGCAGCGAGGCGCGGCAGAGAAGATCGGCGGCTTTATGGAATCGGCCACGGCAGCCAACGCCCCGGAGCCTCCCGACCCGCCGGAGGAGAACCGGTGCAAGGTGATACCGTTCGAAAGGGTGGGGTAAGTAATGTAAAACAGCCACAGATAGAAGCGACTCTATCTGTGGCTGTTCACACTATTGCATATCAAGATTAATAGAATCTGTTTCTCTGTTCTTGATGTATCTGGTCTTCTTTGTAGGCGGCCATGATTCGCTGATATTCCTTCGGGTTATCATTTTCGCAGTCCAGTGTAACAATTCGGTCAACGTACGGCTTTAATGGTTCAGGGCTGTACCAAGGCTCTTTTATTGTGAGATAAATGATTTTTTTCGTCTTCTGCCGTTCTGCCATTTCATGTAGCATTTGAATCTCTTCTGGATTTTTCGTAACACTTTGCATCGGCCATACAATCATGAAGTCAAACGCATAATTGTCGTATTTATTGCTACTGCTCCTGGTGGATAGATTGTCGAAATAGATAGTAAGGTTCGACAATTGCATGGACTGTCCATACTTTTTAGGAACTTTTACTTTGGAAAGACCTGCCCAACGGAAGAAATCCTCCATCCCATCCTTTGTGGTATGAATAAGAAAGATTAGACCTTTAGACCTCCCTCGAACATTCAGTGCTTTTAGAAGTGTCCGGTGTTTTTCTTCGTCGGCTATGCCGCAGATCAATAGCGTTTTCTCTGTCTCATTATTTAGGAAGCTTGCAATTTGCTTATAGGCGTTTTCTACATCAGACATGAAAATCCTCCTGATAAAACACTATCACAATGTGATTGGTTGGTAATTTTTTTAGCTGTACCTGACAATACAAAAACTACTATAAACCATTATAGGCGCTAAAAAGGAAAAACTCAAGTTTCCGTCGTGTCTGTGGCGAAATACCCGAGTTACACCCGTTAGGGATGGGTTAGGGATTTTGCGGTTTTCGGCGTTCCTCCGTACCGAGGTTGCAACCGCCATTTTACCGCTCTGACCACAATTGGGATGTGGTCAAGCACGCTTCAAAAATTGAACTAATAACGCAGAAAAACCGCCTAAAAAGGCGGTTTTTCTGGGAAAGGTGGTCCGAGTGACAGGATTCGAACCTGCGGCATCCTGCTCCCAAACTTATCGGGAATACTTTTTTCGCTCGTTTATAGCGGTTTTCAGCGCTTTTTAATTTGTTTCACTTACTCTTTGACGCTCTTATCTCCGCTGTTTCCGGGTGTTCCGGAGCCGTATGTGGTAATCTATGTGGTCAAAAACGCTTCCCGCCCGGTTTCCGGTGAAGGTTCACCGGTACCGAGCGGGAAGCGTTTTGCGTTTCAGATCGTCTGCATTGTAACTCTGAGGAGAGAGTTATGCAAGAGATTTCTAAAAGGCATGCGGCTCAAAGGTTGAGCCGCTATAGACAAAGAATAGGCGGGAAGATAGGCAGAGGTATTTTTCTTACTCCCTGAGTATAAATCCCTTAATACTGGCATAATAGTAAGGGATTTATGGCACAGCCCATTGACTATTCCCTTATTTTATATTATTATTTAAGGGAAAGTGAAAGGTGGGTAAGGGAATGAGAACCTTCAATTACTCCGCAATCAAGGAGCAGAAGTGGGACTCGGATGTTCTTGGCCTGATTGCGGCTATATACAAGGAAGCCGGCAAGCAGGAACTGTATTTGAAGCAGCGTCCGGAGGAACTCGAAAAGCTCGTGGAAATTGCCAAGATACAGAGCACCGAGGCATCGAATGCCATCGAGGGCATCGTCACCACGAGTACCCGAATCCGGCAGCTTGTCGAAGAGAAAACCACGCCGAGGAACCGGGATGAGCAGGAGATTGCAGGTTACCGTGATGTGCTGAGCATTATTCACGAGAGCTTTGACGCGATTCCAATTACGCAGAACTACATCCTGCAGCTTCACAAAATTCTGTACAGCCACATGAATAACCCGCTTGCGGGCCGCACAAAAAGTGTGCAGAATTATATCACCGCCACCTACCCGGACGGTCATGTGGAAACGCTGTTCACGCCGCTTGCCCCTTATGAAACGCCGGAAGCGCTGGACAGAATCTGCGAGGAATACAACCGTGTGATTGGAAATATGGAACTGGAGCCGTTGATTGCAATCCCGGTTTTCATCCATGATTTTCTGTGCATCCACCCCTTCAATGACGGAAACGGAAGAATGAGTCGGCTACTCACGACGCTGCTTTTGTACCGGAGCGGATTTTATGTCAGCAAGTATATCTCACTTGAAGCCAAAATCGCCAAAAACAAGGACCTGTACTATGATGCACTTGCACAGGCGCAAACCGGCTGGCACGAAGGCAACGAGGATGTAGTGCCCTTCATCAAGTACCTGCTCGGAACGATCCTTGCGGCCTATAAGGACTTTGAGGATCGCGTGGTGCTTGTGGAAACCAAGCTGCCTGCACTGGAAATGGTGCGCAGAGCAAGCAAGAATAGAATCGGGCGGTTCAATAAGCAGGACATCCGGGAGCTTTGCCCGACGCTCAGTGACAGTTCCATTGAGGGGGCTCTGCGGAAGCTGGTTGCAGCCGGAGAACTGAAAAAAGAAGGTCGTGGGAAGAATACCTGCTATTTCAGGCTGAATTAGATTCCCTTCAATAAAAGCAATATTTTAGAGGATCGCACCTGTTCATATGAGCAGGTGCGGTCCGTTTAATCGCTTTACGGAAGTTGGCGTACAGTTCAAGGGTTGAGCCGCTATAGACAAGGAATACACCAAAAGGTTTCTGCCGAAACACACTCGCCTTAGCCAAAGAAATACTGCTTCATGTCTGAGGTGTTACCATCCTTATCGCAGAACCACTCGTAATCAGAATGGCAATTCTGGCAATGAGCAATTACATCGAAGCCGCCAGGTGAATGTCCGTTGTCGGTAATACTCATGACCTCCAAGGGCTTCCCACAGGTTGGGCAAGGTCTAATTTTTCTTGCCTGACGATGGGCACGCTCTCTCTGCTCTGTCTCAAGTGCACCTAAAAGGCCATACCAAAGATTCGGATTTGGCTCGTGTTCTGCGTAATCTTCAAGATGCCGTCTAATCTCATCGGTAGCCAGGACGAGAAACTTATCATCCAGAAGCTGAATGTGACGCTTGATATAATCAGCGACTACCATGGGCATACAAGTATTCCTGCCCATCGCATATCGCATTGCCGACAGCAAGATCAAGCGAAAGTCAGAATCGCATATGGGAGCGAGCAGATCCTGAGGGAACAGCAGAAACTCCTTGCCATTATTCATGCATACGTGCAACGGCCGCTGTTCTTCCGTTACCAGATTCAGTAGACTGTTAGCTTGATCCTTCAGCTCATCAATAGTGATCGATTCGTAGTTCTGAAACGGGCTTGCTTCGTAATTCATCATTTGACCTCCAATCAGTTTGTCCTCGCTATGAGGTATTGGCATTGTAGCTCTGACTGCCCGAAGGTTCAACCGTTTCTTTTGCGGCTCGAAAAGAAATTTAATAGAGTCGGAATTCGTGCGGATTTATCATTTTCTTGCCTTTTCTGACCGAATGTGCTATCATAAAAATGGCGCTGTCAGGCGTTGAAATATGCCCTGGTAGTGCGGCTGTAATAGCTCGAATGCTCTGCCAGGTGGCAGAGCATTTTATATATCGGCACGGAGGAGAGACTTTATGGCGGTTAGTTATAAAAAACTCTGGAAGTTACTCATCGATAAGGACATGAAGAAAAAAGACCTGTGTGAAAAGGCAGGTATCAGCCCAGCCTCCGTCACCAAAATGGGACGGAATGGGCATGTCACCACGGAGATACTCGTGAAGATTTGCGTAGCGCTGGATTGCAGGATTGAGGATATTGTAGAGATTGTGCCAGATGAGAATTTAGGGTAATTGGTTTGATTTTATAAACAGAGAAGACAATTAGGGGCGTTAAGCAAAATGAAGAGTATATATTTATGGAATGTTTATTTTATCGATTCCTCAACATTACTTCAATAAGGAGGTGGTGATAAATGATAAATAGAGAGATCCCCTTTCGCCCAAGATTAGAAGGTGAATTCAGGGTTCGTTTTTATAATGCAGCATCTGAGATTACCGAAAAAACTCCAACACTTACTATTGCAAGAATAGCTGAACGAGAGATCGAGTGGGTTGAAAAGGATTGCCAATATAACATTGAACAGCGCAAAAAGTATCGTGCCGTTTGGTTTCTGTTTCGAGATTTAATCCGTGCTTCTTGGAAGGCGTGCTATAGAAATGGCGTTATATATATGAGTCTGCCGACTCTCAATGGAACTGATATGCATGACACGACCTCTCCGGAGGTTAAAGCATTGCTTCGGAGTTGGATGAGCGAAAGCCGCCACGAGAGACTTGTAGGCTATACCGATTTTATTAACCGAATGGAAAACCCAGGAACAAATAAGCAGAGTATAGCAGCGCTTATCGCTGATGGCGACGAACTGGAGAAAAGAATAAAGCGTGTACATACTGGAGAAATAGCAATTGAGGCGGCTGTCCAACCATATCTACAGTTGGTACGCGAAAATGACAGAGATGTGTTTACAGGACTCAAAACATCGGAGATATGGCGTTACTTTCGGTTGACATGGTCAACCCCTGTTGAAACAACACCGGGAAGAACTATGCAGTATTTGATCAGAGATGCTGCTCATCCGATGCATGCGGTTATGGGAATAGCGTCACTCGAAAATTGCGCAGTACAGATTACCTGCCGAGATGACTATATCGGCTGGAACCAAAAGGCTTTTATTGAGAGAATTGTTACTGTAGATAACGACCGCGCAAAGGAAGAGTTCAAGCAACTTCTGGTTTATTTAGAAGACGGCATTGATGGAATCGACTATTCAGAACTTTGTACTGCAATGGTTGTTAAAAATCCCACTGATACTGATATTCAACTTCTATTAGATGAGGCATCTAATGCAGAGCAAAACCGCCAGCAGCTTTTACGCAATGAAGTGGAAGGCGATGTCGATGATATCGAAAAGAGTGAATTAGGTAGCATTTCTATTGATGCCGAAAGAGCTCTTTATCGCAGGAAACGTGCGGAACAGCTTGCCCGTCTTTTGAGCGCAAAAAAGGCAATCAGAGATCTAATTAATGCAGAAAATTTCAATGAGATTTGGATAGATTTTTGCAAAAGCGAGACTGGAAATTCTGCCATTAGAGGTGCATTGGTTGCACAAAAGACAAAACATATTGGTTCGAGTATGATGGAACTGAATGTATGTGGAGCGATTCCCCCATATAACGAGATTTTGGGCGGCAAACTTGTAGCGCTTTTAGCAACCTCTCCGCAGGTTATTCACGACTATAAGGAACGATATGCTGATAAGGCGAGTGAAATTGCCAGTAGACTGAAAGGAATGCCGGTTTGTAGACCAGCAGATCTTGTGTATGTAGGTACTACATCATTGTATTATGTTGGCTCCAGCCAGTATAATCGCCTTAAGATGCCTGGGAGCATTTTCAATACAGATTTTGATATTGTTTGGAAAAAGCTTGGAATGACAATAGGCTTTGGGACGATGCACATAAGCAAGGCAACGACGATGAGCCTCACTGAAGCGACAAGTGATGGGTTCAACCGCATTAACCATGTCTTTGGCGAAGGAGCAAGCCCTAAAATGAGACTTCTCACAATGTCGATTCGTGAATTGCTCGAATCGACCAATGAGGACTCAAAGGACTTTTCCAAGCACGCTATGTCAAGGATTGTATATGGCGCATGCTTGGCGGAAAACACTTTTGATTACCTTTTAGGAAAAGAGTCGAAGCCGAAATACTACACGGATATGGCTGACTATGTTTCCGGAACCCAAAAGATTATTGATTTTTGGCGAAATCGATGGTTAAAAAGCCGTTTGAATTATGAACCTATTTATCGAAGAATCCGTGACTTTGACAAGCAGGGGTTTCTTGTAAGTAATCAGATAGATGAGGACGAAGAATGGAGTTTCTCTAAACTTGAGGAGGTGCCACACATGCCTACAAATGATGAAACTAAGACCGGGCTTCAGTTTGTAAGAGATTTTTATAGAGGCTCCAGTGCATATGCTGATCATATAGCATCCGAACTGCTGTCAGCAATCCATCTTGAGACAAAACTGGATACAGCCATTATAGAATCTGCGCTTAGTGGTAAGGACATAGTGCTTACCGGCAATCCGGGCGATGGGAAAACCCATGTTATCCGAATGCTAAAAAATAAATTGGAAGGCTCGGGAAAGCCAATTCGCATTGAATTAGACGCAAGTACACTTTCTGATGAGGACATTTATTTGAAATGGAAGTCGGCAAGAGAAAATAATATGCCCTTTGTTATTGCAATTAATGCAGCTGTCTTATATTCGGTTTATCAAAAGTATTCTGAATTTCAGCCCATAAGGGATGCTTATTTTCAGATGAGCCATGCGGTTGTTTTTCATGATGAAGTAACTGAGAATGGTAATGTAGTAGTTTTTGATTTAAGCAAAAGAGAAGTGTTAACCGCAGACATTTTGAAGAAGGCCATAGAAAAGCTGACAGATTCCACGCATTATACAGAATGTGCCGGATGCCCTTTAAATGAGAACTGCGATGTTCATAAAAATTGCACCCTACTTAATAGTGCATTATTTCAAGAACGGCTTTTTGTGATTTTACAACGAGTATCCATGAAGGGATATCATGCAACCGTGCGTGAATTACAAAGCCTTATTGCCTATCTGATTTTCGGCAATAGAAGCTGTAAGGAAATAGGTCGTACAACCGGAAGTAATCAGTATAATCTGGTCAACCTGGTATTCTCTGGGAAGGGGGCTCTGTTTGATGCAATTCGAAGCGCAATTGACCCGGTCACTATTTCTCACCCCATATGGGATGAGAGGATTTTGCTGAATGATATTCCAAACGATAGTTGGGTGGATGGCTATGAGATTCCTGCTGAAGCCATAGCCTATGATAACGATGAGTTATTTAGGCTGAGAAAAAGGCAATTCTATTTCTTCAATAAAAACGGAGAAGCGCTTCTAACAATCATGGATGATGATGCTACTCGATTCCAGGCGTTTTTAGGACAGGACAATGGAAAAATAGTCAAGGAATTGGTTCGAAGGTTAAATGCTTTCTTTGGCGCTGTAAAAGCCTCTAACTCGGAGTTGCAGATTTGGACAGGCCATCGTTATGATAATGAGCCGAGGAAGGTTCTGATTTCCACGGGTTCAATTAAGAAAAGTGGATTGAAGATTGGCAGACCGACTCTTTTGAAAAGCATGAAGAGCGGAATTGACATGACCGCAAGCTATATTCGTCTTGAGAAAAAGGATGCTGCAAACATTTTCCTCAAAATTGATTTTGACATGTATATGCTCTTGTCGGAAGCTGAGCGAGGTGTACCAGTCCTTTTCATGGAATCTAACCTTGTCAAGAAGGTCTGGCGCTTTGTCGAGCAACTTCAATCTTTGGGGGATTTAGATGAGGATGATACTATCACAATCTCCTTACTGGATATCCAAAACAAAAAGAAAATATCAGTAACCATCGACAGAGAGGAAAAAAGATATTCCGCTATCGAAGGCGAGAAAGCAAAGGAGGTATAACATGGCAGAGCAGATAAAGCTCCATTCTTTTAGAAAAGAAGTAGACAGCACATATGTTGGGTTTACGCCAAATGGAGGCTCAATTAAGCCTGTCCATGTTGCCAACGGAGTTCAAAGATGCATTTTTGGTGGCTTTAACACGGCAATGCAGATAAAGAGACTTGCTTTAGTTTCAGATGCAAAGGGCAATGTGCCTACAGGAAGTGAGCTCGAAACGATATATGCTGAGTTAGCAAAAAACGAGGCTATTGAAGATGGAATAGCTGAAGGCTCTGTTGAATCCATGCGTAATGTTATGCAGAGACTGTTATCAGCAGATAAGGGTGTATATGTAGTAAAGGGGCTTAAGGATGATATGATATCCTTTACTGCAGGATCAAAATATTTTCTTACAAGATCCTCAATTTATGAGGATACAGGAGAGTTTATTGGCGGCCTAATCCATTCCTATTGCCCAGAGTTAGCAGAATATATTAAGAGACTACTTGATGAGGCAGAGGATCCGATATCACTCCTTTTTGAACCAGTCTCAGAGAGTTCTCTGCAGATATTTGAGAAAAGTAGACATGAGGATTTACCAGCCTTTAAGTCACAAAATGAAGCTGTGAAGTGGTATTTAAAGGGCCTTAATGAAAGTGGATTATGCTTGATGGATAATCTCAAGAGGCATCCAAATCCGTTAACGCAATTACGACTTTTTAATTTCTTCTGTATATTTCACCTGGTTCGTTACATGGCACTGCTTGAAGCATTTTATTGTGGCGAAAATATTAGACCTGTTCTACTGGATTTCTCCGGAATAGCTCCAAGTCAAAGCAGTGTAGCACGGGCATCAGAAATGGCATATACTCAGATGCACAAGTCTATTAACCGCTTTTACGCATGGGGCTATGCACAAAAGCTGAAAGAAAAGGATTACAGCAAGGAAGATTTGCTTCAATCCGAAACTCCGGTTTATGACGAAAAGAAAAAAGCATCTGTTGAGTTTAGCACTCTGTGGAATTTGGCAAAGGAACGCGCAAGTGCCTGCGCAACAGACGACGCAGCAAGACTGGTATTTGGTGAAACAATGTACGATATGCTGGCATTAGAAGCTTCATCACATCCGGTCAATTGCCTTAAAATTTTAGGGACCTCTGCAGGAATGTTATATCCACCAGATCAAATGCATCCAAACAAGAGATTTGTATTGTCGCAAGATATTTTAGAGATGATACTTCGTAGCACGGTAAGCCCTGACGAAGTGCTTAGTGGTAACGATATGAGAAACCGCTTGTGGGAGCGTTTTGGCATTATTATTGGGGGAAGTACATATGAAATTGAAAAACTCCAGAGTAGTGGCATGCTCTTGCAGATTGACGAAGATTCCCTCGAACGGAATTTCACTTCCTTTGCTGCATTACTTGAATCTATGGATTTTGCCGAGGTAATGGCAGACGGTATTCTCCAGATTCGGTTAGGAGGTTCAGACTAATGATGAATAAACAAAGTCTCGTTGTAGGCTTATTGTTAGAAAGACTGGCAGATTCCAAGGTTGGAATTCTTGTTAAAGGAATTAACGGTATTCAGCCAGATGAAATAGCTGCTGAATTGTCAAGTCAAAGAAAGACTCATATTTATATGGCAGCAGTAGGGTATGGTATTTCTACAGATGTTGAGAAATCAGAGTATACTCTAACTCCGTCAATTGAGAAGGCTGTTCTGTGGAGAAGTGTTCCCGAGTATGCAGGTAATATCGTTGTATTTGTAAAAACAGACACAGACAAACTGCATTCTCTTGCTGAGTTTGATGTTATCTCATTAAGAGATGTCTCAAAATATCTTTTGGAGTTACAGATTTCAAACGAAAGCAATGCACCTACGCAGAATTTCTGGCGTGCACTGCAGCAGACCTCAGATTACTATTCCTTTGAAGCTATTATGGAATTTGTTCAGTCAATTTCCAATGAAGAAACAGTAGCGGAAGCAATCCCTAATAACATGTGGAGACTAAATCTCCTGTGTGATGCTGATATCCTCGGGACAAAATACAAACCAAGTGACCGTTTAACAAGAAATCGTGAATTAATTTTTGCAATTGGGCAATTGAGCGAAGATTCTCGAAAAAAACTGAGCCGTTCTTTAGCCAAAACCGAGGGCGATGATAGAATTCGCCTACAAAATGCATATAACCTCCTTCAAAACCTTTACAAATATGGAAAACGAGATATCCTGAAGCAATTAGACTTTGCGACAGTGCAGGAGTTATTTTCGGCTTCAAAGGCAAATGAATCCAAGAAAAAGAAGAAAAGCTCGGTTAAGAATTCCGATGGGACTGAATCTGATACACCTAATGTTACCTCTGAGGCGGCGCCTATTCGCCCAAAGGAATTGGGACAATTGATTTCTGATGCCATTGTCAACGGTGACGAAAATGATGCTGCCTCTATTAAAGAACTGCTTGAGGAGCTAAAAAAACATTTTGACCCAGAGACGGAAGAAAACAATGATAGTATCCCAACCATCGGTGGAGTGTTTGATGACAGGACGATAGTCATTGAAAACCATCAATCAGATCTGAGAAGACTTGTTGGCACTGTTTGTAATCCAATAGCATGGGGCGGCTTAATGGAAACGGAAGAAAGTGTACTTAAGGACGCTATTTCTGCGGATATTAAAAGCTTCAATTCGTTTAATCCCGTAGATGCAGAATCTATGGTAGCTTTTCACGGTGGAATTGATGGTAGTCAGTCTCTGTTTGATTTCATAAAACAATTTGACGCACAGTTTAAAGCTAAGAATATTGAAACGGCGGAGATGTTCATCCCTATAATCGAGGAACTGCTGACACTTCGCAATAAACTGATCGGCAATTTGGACATGATAATGTATTATCCGGTTCTTAGCTTTGGGGTTGACGAAGAAGCACGCAACACCTTGATTGGCTACATTGATGCTTGGGCAAAACTGTACCACGCATTTAGCATCAACGAGCCTGCTATGCGTGAAATGAGTCCAAGCAGTACCAGTTTTATTGCAAGAGCGCTATTGCTTCTTGATGTATTGTATGTAAAGACACCCAAAGAGTGGAAGGCGATTCTCCTTCCTTTACATCCAATCTATTTATGGAGATACTATGAGATTTTTAAAATCCTCCCCTCAAAGAAATCACAACTTAGCGAGGATGATGCAGTTGCTCTGACAACTGTATTAACCCAACTTCCTCAGATTCTGAGTTTTGTTATTGCTAATAGCATTGTTACTGAGACTTCAGATGACAAGGTTTTACCGTGCTCTGGAAATATCGAAATGCTACCAACATTTGAAAATAAGACGAATAGGTATTTGGGTGATGATGGAACTCAATCAATCGGGGAAATCCTAACGCGATGGATTGGCTTTGCTCCCTACACCAAAAACGAAATTCGAATTTGCTCCGTCGATGCTCCAGACTTGATTGCTAATATACGTGCAATCAAGACCTTTATGGATAAAAGCGGTTGTGAAAAAGTTGTTTATGATGTCTACCTGACAAGGAAGCAAAATGGAAATACAGAACTTTCGAGGTTGGATTATTCTGGTAAAGATTATGAAATTGGCGAGTTCATTCGCCAGAGTAAGATTGCAATTAGCATCCGCAATGTTGAATCTGCGAGCGATGTAAAGGCCGCTCTTTCTGAAAAGCCAGTTCATATTGCGTTCTATTTTGATCAGTCTACATATGCAATCGAATTTGGCCCCAATAATAAGAACCTATATATTAACCCGCTCGTTGTTACCTATGATTATGATTTTGATGAGATTCAGCACAGAGGAAGCATTTTCCCTTCATCAGAGATGGATTCTGGCTTAATTGGAGACTATCATAAGCTAATGAAGTCTGCCGATGTTATTAGCAACAACATGAATCCTCGCACAACATATAATGGCAGTGCGGATATGACGGCGGTTGTGTCTACTATTCAGGACGGTATGGTGCAGTGGCTCGTTGCGGCCGATAGAGATACCAATAATTATGACCCCAATGGAGCTATTCCAATTGGAGAAATGCAGTATGATCGTCGAATGGTAAATGTGTGGGCATCCAGTGATTCCAGAATTATTACGCAGTACTTAACCATGTTACGCACCTATAACTTGTACCCGAAGCCAGAGACTCTTATTGGTATTCTAAAAAACTTTGGACACATTGCATCTAACGGACTCATCAGCATTCCAAAGTTTGGCGCTGACACACAGGCAATAGATAATAAGAAAAAAGGGCTTATCGGCACGCTTTTTGCAGCATCCTGGTATACGAGAAATAATCAGGACTCATTGGTGGCATCACTTGATGATGACAAGGCTCGACTGTGGCTTCAGGATAGTCGTTTTGGAAATGAACGAGCTGACCTTGTTGGATTGAAATATATTGCTGAGACTAATACTTTGCTAATTCAGCCAATAGAGGTCAAGACAAGAGATGAATCACCAGATGCCACAATTACAAAGAGTGATGATGGGAGACAATTAATTTCTGGCCACGCGGCAGGTCAGATTGCGTCAATCGTAGGAATGCTTAAAGAAATCTTTTCTGTCGATGAGAATTCTTCTGATATGTTTATTTCTGCGAGACGAGAGGTTCTAAAATACCAAATTGTTTCCGAGTGCTTTAGAAATGTACATGATTCCGAATGGCAGAAGCGGTGGTGCGGCATTCTTAAAAAGGCCTTCGGCAATGGAGCGAGTGGAAATATCAATATTCAGGTTTCCGATTTGCTAATGCATATTAAGTTAAGTGAAGTTTCTGGAGGTAAGGTCATCCAGTGTGCTTATGCAGACGGTGATGAAGGCCCAATTGAGTATCGAGGGTGTCCGATTGAGTATAGACTGTTAACCGCAAAGGAGATACAGCAGGAGGTTCTTGGAGAGGATACTATTCTGAAGGAGCCCCTTACTGCCGACTACGATTCCGATGAAACTCCCGAGTCAAATGAAGAAGGAACTGTCGTCTACGAATTTGGAAATCCATCATACTCGGCCGAGATGAGAGAGCAGACTAAATCTGATGCCGAACAGGGAACTGCTATCGTTGAAAACGGAACAACTCGAATAGAACCAATCGAGGTGGAGTCTCAAGGAAAGACAGGGTGCAAGACAACAGGTGTTTCCTCCGAAGAGATTGAGCAGTTGGTAAAGGATTTCAAACGCTCCTGTGGAGACTATCATGTTGCTCTTCGTGAATGTGAAGCAAAATCTGCAGTAGTTGGTCCAAGTGTTATTCGCATTAAGTTTAAACTCGGTCGTGGTCAAGCCTTACAGGGATTAGCAAGCCATCTTGAGGATATAGGGCGTGAAATGAAGCGAACAGGTGTCATTATTCAGCAGGTTCCAAATTCAGATGAATTACTGCTGGATGTCCCGAGGCTTCAGAGAGAGAAGGTTCTCTTCAAGGATGTAATCAGTTCAATTCCAAAGGTAACATCGCCAGAGCAATTGCTCTTCCCTCTTGGGAGAACACCAAACGGAAAAGATTTGATTGAGGATCTGAGCCAAATGCCGCATATGCTTGTTGGTGGTAGTACCGGCTCTGGTAAATCAGTGTTTTTATTTTCCATGCTGGCTGCATTGCTGATGACACATCCTGAAAAAGAGGATATGCAGTTAATTCTGTCATCTTCAAAGTTGGAGGACTTTATTCACTTCGAAGGATTGCCACATTTGTATTCAGGTAGGATTATATCCGATGCAACTGAAGCTACGAAAGTAATAAAGGAAGTTATCTTCGAAGAATCCGAACGTAGGGGCAGACTCCTGGCAGAGGCAAGGGTTGCCAATATTGTTGAGTATAACAAAAAGGTAGCTGAAAAGCTTGCGCCGATTGTTGTAGTTATTGATGAGTTTGCGGATTTAGCTGACCAACTGGAAACAACAAAGGAAAAGAACGCATTTTATAAGCCGGTTCAACGAATTGCGCAAGCTGGGAGAAGCAGAGGAATTCATCTTGTAATTTGTACGCAAAGACCAGAAGCAAAACTCGTCCCGTCGACGACGAAGGCTCAGTTAAATGGTCGTGTGGCGTTGCGTGTGAATGATGGTATTTCTTCGAGAATGATAATTGAGGAGCCTGATGCACAGTACCTTCAGAAGCATGGAGATATGATTTATCGTAATGGCGATATCATTGAGCGTGCTCAAGGCTACTTGATTGAAATTGAAGAGTTGGATAAAATCGTAGACGATGTGATTCACGGTAGAATTTAAGAAGGGAGGTAGCAGATGGCAGACCCTAAATCTATAGACTATGTATATGGGACCTTTCAAGCTGAAATAAAAAATCGATTCCTATGCAGTGTAAATATCTGTCTCTTATACACATCTCCGAGCCCACGAGACTACGCTGCATCTC